>Ga0256407_10000790_pt1 | contig 71611 bp, 56 predicted proteins | sample RumenRJG_04DNA_FD_193489 | JGI IMG/M metagenome (GOLD analysis project Ga0256407, IMG submission 193489) | Bovine rumen microbial communities from Lethbridge, Alberta, Canada - RJG_04 | ecosystem: Host-associated > Mammals > Digestive system > Stomach > Rumen | place: Canada: Alberta... | reverse complement strand
GGGGTGGACAGGTGGTGTGTTGTCTGTGCTCTGAGTATTGAAACAAGTAACATATTGAGCTACAATAATGTTAAATAAAAGTTAAAGTGATTCATTCATTTGGATTGCAACATAGAAGACCATGCAACCACGAAGTGCTCGGGGAGATTCAAAAGCCATAGTCGCACGAAGTGCGGTGGGCGGTGCCCGAAGGGCATTTGAACTCGACCCAACATTGAACCCCAAAGGGGTTCGCAGCTTGGTCCCTGCTGAATCTTACGAAAAGTGCCTCGAAGAGGAACTTCCACCACAGGCTTTTCATGTGAGCCTATAATCATTCCACTCCAGCCCTGAGCGATTTATCATCTCTTTATACTCCTGCTCAAAAGTCTGTTCTTTGTGATGCTCACGCTGGCGACCCCCTTTGTTTTGTCCGAAAACAATGATTATCTTCAATTAACTTGATTTAATTGTCGCATGGCAATTATGTTCAGGTAAAGGCAAAAAAAAAATTGATTGTCTCACGACAACCAATCTTAATTAACCTTAAATCTAATACCATGAAAAACACGGTGCAAAGTTAGGCATTTTGAGTTATACGGCAAGTTTTTATCAATAAAGATTGCCGATGTTTAACTTTGTTTAACTAATTATGCCGATTTATCGGAATGTTTACCATTTTTAGTAGTGTTATTACACCTTCTCGTCCCTCATTCATAAGGAGGTCAAATATGCTCAAGCGTGGCACGAAAGAGCCTTGCCGCTTGCCCCACATCTGGTAGTAAGGCACGTCGGCTATGGGCAACGTGTCGGCGCGCTTGCCGCCTATGCTGCCTCGCAGGTCGCTGACTCCACTTGCCAAGAGAGTGGCAATTTCGTCCTCATCGCTCACCAGGCGGGTAGTGATGGGCAGGTCCATAAAATCGACGATGAGCTCATGCAGCTCCATGTTGAGGTCGAGGAGGTGCTGCTGGTGGCCAGCGGCAATGATGCGATGCAAGTCATCGGCAATGAAGTCGAAGAACGGGCTCTTGCCATAAGACGAGAACAGAGCTCCCCAGTGCAGATGTCGCCAGTTGCCGTGCTCACTGATGAGCACGTCGCGCAGCGGCACAGCCATGGCATTGGTAGAGCCCACTAGCGGCACGGTGAGCTTGACGGGTCCGTTAGGGGCATCGATGACGTAACGGTGGTGGCTGTGGCGCAACGGCAGGTGTCGCTCGGTAGCGTCAATCACCACCTCGCCCGCCTGGACCATGGCGGCATAGCACCGCACATCACCAGCACACATGCTGCCCATTAGCACAGTTTCCATAGTTCAGAGTTAACAGTTAATAGCTTTCTAGATTTTCTAGAGGTTCTAGAGGTTCTAGAACATCTAGCGCTCCTTAACGGACAAGGCACGCCTTGTCCCTACACCATTTCCGTTCCTCGTTCCTCGTTCCACCTATTATTTATCGGGGTTAGCGTCGCGGAAGATGCGGCTCCAGCGCACTTTGCCGTCAAACCAGCCTTTGTCTTTGTCGAAGGAGACGATGACAAACATTGGCGTTCCCACAATGTGGTCCTCGGGCACAAAGCCCCAGAATCGCGAGTCGAGCGAGTTGTCGCGGTTGTCGCCCATCATCCAGTAGTAGTCCATCTTGAAGGTGTAGCTGGTGGCGGGCTTGCCGTCAATGAAAGCCTTGCCATCATTGATGGTGAGATTAACGCGCTCATAGTCCTTGATGCAGCGCGCGTAAATCTCCTGATTCAGCTTCTTGGTCAAGTCGATTGACATGCCTTTCTTGGGTATCCACAGTCCCCCTATATCGTTAGCAAAGTTGCTACGTGTCCAGCCATAATTGCGACCCACAGGATAGATGTAGATACTCTCGCCAGCATTTATACTTGAGGGCTCTATTTTGCTCACCCAGGAGCACCCCTCGAGTTTCGATTTCATCTGATAGGTGAGCGGCACATTGTGCAACAAGTTGACGCCCGCACCGGCCTGACCACAAATTTCGCAATTCACGCTATTGTGGCGGTGTCCTTCAAAATCGTCGCGCGCCATCTCCAGCTCATCAACCAAGTAGTTCTCGTCATAAAAGTCGCCTTTTAAATACACCTCATAGTTGTATTGCACATTCTTAGGCTCGCTGATGGCCTTGCCGTTGATGTGTACCACACCGTTGACTACCGATACCCTCTCGCCGGGCAGTCCCACGCAGCGCTTCACATAGTTGTCGCGTCGGTCAACAGGATGGTAAATCGTCTTACTGTTGCTAGAGATATAATTGCGACCAGCCTGCATCACCTTGCCATACATGGCCGGGTCGCTGCTAAAGCTCTCTAGCGAGGCCTGCATAAGCTGCGCTCCCACCTCCATAATCTGGGTGTAGTAGTCGGGGTTAGGTCTTCCCACCACCACGGTGTCGCCGGCGGGGAAGTTAAACACCACGATGTCGCCACGCTCCACACTGCGCAGACCCTTGAGGCGGTGATACTCGAGCTGTGGCTTCTCGATGTAGCTCTTCATGCCAAAGAGCTCGTTCTGCGCCAGCGGGAAGTGCAGCGGTGTCATGGGCACGCGAGGGCCATACACCATCTTGTTCACCCACAGGAAGTCGCCGGTGAGCAGTGTCTTCTCGAGCGATGACGACGGTATCTGGTAGTTCTGCCCCACAAAGGCAAAGAGGAAATATACCAGCACGAGGGCATAGACGATGGCATCGACCCAGCTCATGACGGTGCGCACTAACGAATTCTTGCTGAACTTCCACCAGTTCCAGGGTATGAACTGCGTGAGGTAGATGTCGGCAAGCAGGAACCACCACAGTGCCACCCACCAGTTGCCCAGCCACGCTACCCACGCGAAGAAGATGAGGCTCACGATGCCAAAGCGCACCCACCGTGTCTTCTTCACACGTCCCAAGCGCTCCCGCAATGAGCCGGTTTGGCGCACTTTCTCCTCGTTTTTTTCTTCTTTGTTATTCTCGGTGCCTTTTGTTGAGGCTTCACTCTTTTTAAAGATATTCATAACTAATAGTGTAAAATAGTTTGCAAACTTAGTGAAAAAAGTTGATACAACGACTAAAATACATATTTTTTTACATTAACCATTGTGTTCACACTCCCGCTCCAGCATCTGCCTGGCGGTGAGGTGGAGCACCGGGTGTCGCCACTCGGGGGCGAGCTCTGCCATGGGCTTGAGGAAGAAGTCGCGGCTGGGCAGGTGGCGATGAGGCACCTGCAGGCTGGGCAGGTCTATCACGAGGTCGTCGATTGCCATGATGTCGATGTCAACGAGGCGGTCCACATAGTTGCCGTCACTGTCGCGGTGGCTTTGACCCTGGTTGAGCTCGTGCTCAATGTCGTGGATGATGTTAAGTGCCTCGATGGGCGAGAAGCGGCTCTCCACGGCAATACCCATGTTGAGGAAGCCGTTGTCGCTGTCAAAGCCCCAGGGCTCGCTCTCGACGATGCTCGAGCGCGCCGTCACCAGCCCCAAGTCGAGCGAGAGCCGCAAGTCGGCAGCCCAGAGGTTGCCCTCACGGTCACCCAGGTTGGATCCTATGTTGAGATAATAAAGCATTCTTAAGTGTTAAGTGTTAAGTGTGAAGGGTTAAGGGTTAAGTAGGGACAAGGCGTGCCTTGTCCGTTAAGAGCCGAGTAGGGTTGTCTGTTAAGGGTCGAATTAAGTGAAAAGTAAAAGTGTTAAGCATTTAGAGGTTTCCCTGAAAATACTTAACACTTTACATTTAACCCTTAACACTTATTTTACAGTGTCTTCTGCACCTCGATTTCCTCGAAGGCCTCAACGATGTCGCCCACCACGAGGTCGTTGTAGCTCTGGATGCTGAAACCGCACTCATAGCCACTAGCCACCTCCTTAGCATCGTCCTTGAAGCGCTTGAGCGATGCCAGTGTGCCAGTGTGGCGCACAATGCCGTCGCGTATCACACGCACCTTGCAGCCACGCTTGAGCTTGCCGTCCTTGACCATAGCGCCGGCGATGGTTCCCACCTTGCTGATGTGGTAAACCTCTTTAATCTCGGCATTGCCAATGACCTCTTCCTTAATCTCGGGAGAAAGCATGCCCTCCATGGCGCTCTTAATCTCCTCGATGGCATCGTAGATGATGGAATAGATGCGTATATCCACACCCTCCTGCGCTGCCAAGCGCTTAGCGTCGGCACTAGGACGCACCTGGAAGCCAATGATATAGGCATCGCTGGCTGCCGCCAGAGTAACATCGCTCTCGCTGATGGCTCCCACTGCCTTGTGAATGACATTGACTTGCACCTCGGGGGTGGAGAGCTTGATGAGCGAGTCGCTCAACGCCTCGATAGAGCCATCCACATCACCCTTGACGATGATGTTGAGCTCGTGGAACTCACCCAGGGCACGCAGGCGGCCAATGTCCTCGAGGGTGCGGCGGTGCTGAGTGCGCTGCACTTGCTCACGCTGCAACTGCTCACGGCGGTTGGCGATTTGACGAGCCTCCTGGTCGGTGTCCATCACGTTGAACTTGTCGCCAGCAGTGGGCGCACCGTTGAGGCCCAAAATCAGGGCTGGCGACGATGGTCCCGCCTCCTTGATGCGCTGGTTGCGCTCGTTGAACATCGCCTTCACCTTGCCATAATGAGTGCCGGCAAGCACTATGTCGCCCACCTTGAGCGTGCCGTTATCTACGAGCACGGTGGCGATGTAGCCACGTCCCTTGTCGAGCGACGACTCAATGATTGAGCCTGTGGCCTTGCGGTTAGGGTTGGCCTTTAGGTCGAGCATGTCGGCCTCGAGGAGCACCTTCTCCATGAGTTCCTCCACGCCAATGCCCTTCTTGGCCGAGATGTCCTGGCTCTGATACTTGCCGCCCCATTCCTCCACGAGGTAGTTGAGGTTGGCAAGTTCTTCTTTAATCTTCTCGGGGTTAGCGCCATCCTTGTCAATCTTGTTGATAGCAAAGACGATGGGCACACCAGCTGCCGAAGCATGGTTGAGAGCCTCCTTGGTTTGGGGCATCACGTTGTCGTCGGCAGCAACAATCACGATAACGATATCGGTGACCTTGGCACCACGGGCACGCATGGCGGTGAACGCCTCGTGACCTGGGGTATCGAGGAAGGTGATGCGGCGGCCATTGGGCAGCTTCACATTATAGGCGCCAATGTGCTGTGTGATACCTCCCGCCTCGCCGGCAATCACGTTACTCTTGCGAATGTAGTCGAGCAACGACGTCTTGCCGTGGTCCACGTGACCCATCACGGTAACCACTGGCGGACGCTGCTGCAGGTCTTCGGGATTGTCTTCTTCCTCGTGGATAGCCTCCACCACGTCGGCACTCTCATATTCGGTCTTGAAGCCAAACTCCTCGGCCACGATATTGATGGTCTCGGCATCGAGGCGCTGGTTGATAGATACCATTACTCCCAGGCTCATGCAGGTGCCTATCACCTTGTTGATGGGCACGTTCATCATCATGGCGAGGTCGTTGGCAGTAACAAACTCGGTGAGCTTGAGAATCTTCTTCTCGGCGGCTTGCAATGCTGCCTCCTTGCTCTCCTCCTCGCGCACTGCCTCGCGCTTCTCGCGACGCCACTTGGCACCCATGTTCTGCTTCTTGGTGGTGAGACGCGCCAGTGTCTCTTTCACCTGGCGCTGCACGTCCTCCTCGTTGATTTGCGGGCGCAGCGGGCGTTTTGCCTTCTTGTCTTTCTTCTTGCTCGACTGGCTCTCGTTATCCTTATTCTTAGCCGTCTTGCCGCTGGCATTGTTGATTTGCTGTGCCGCTTTCTCGATATCTACTTTTTCTTTTCCTATGCGGCGGCGCTTCTTCCTGACGCCGTCCTCGCCCAGGCGTGCCTTCTCCTTGGCGATGCGCTCTTGCTTGCGCTCCTCCTTGCTCTTCTTCTTGGGTCGGGTAGATTGGTTGATGGCTGAGAGGTCGATCTTGCCCACCACGTTGATGCTTGCCTTGAGCTCTGGGATGCGCGTAGTGAAAATCTCCTCTTTGGGAGCCTCGGGTTCTACAGCAGCTGGAGTAGCTGGAGTAGCTGGCGCGGCCGCAGGGGCAGCAGCCTCAACGGGCGCCGGTGCTGCTGGCTCAGGCTCCTCGGCAGCAGCTGGCTGCTCGGCCTTAGGCTCTGCTTTGGGCTCTACCTTAACCTCGGCTTTAGGCTCGTCTTTAGGCTCCACCTTAGCCTCGGTTTCAGGCTCTACCTTAACTTCGGCCTTGGGCTCGTCTTTTACCTCGGCAGCCTCCTGCTTGCTGGCGCTCTCAGGGGTCTCTTCTTTCTTCACCTCTTTCTTTGGCGCTGGCTTGCCGGCCTCGTCAAGGTTGATTTTCCCTATCACTTTGGGCTTGACAATCTGTGTCTTGATTTCCTCGGGCTGCTTGGGTGCCTCGGGCTCCTCGGCGGGTTTTGCCTTTTGACGGGCATTAGTCAGGTACTCCGACTTGAGCTTCTGCTCCATGTCGGGCTTGAATTCCTTGATGAGGATGTCGAGCACGTCTTCATCAACCTTGGTGTTAGGCGTCACCTCTATGTCAATCTTCTTCTTTTCAAAGAAGTCTTGCACGGTCTGTAGCCCAACGTTCAAATCTTTGATAATCTTACTTAATTTTACACGCATAGATATTGGATAACGAGTTATAGAAGTTTTTTTGTGTAATTTTTTCAGTTGTGAGTTGCTAATTGTCAGTTACAAGTTCTCGGGTGAACTATATTACTGTGAACTAGTCCTCAAACTCTGCTCTGAGAATCTCAAGTACCTCATCAACGGTGTCTTCCTCAAGGTCGGCCTTGTCGATAAGATCCTGACGCGGGGTGTTGAGAACGGCCTTGGCAGTAGCGCAGCCTATCGACTTCAAGGCGTCGATAACCCACTGGTCGATCTCGTCGTTGAAGCCATCGAGATAGACGTCGTCCTCATCATTGTCGAGGTCGCGATACACATCAATGGTGTAGCCCGAGAGCATCGAGGCCAGCTTGATGTTCAAGCCACCACGACCAATGGCCAGCGACACCTCCTCGGGACGCAAGAACACCTCGGCGTGCTTGGTCTCCTCGTCGATGCGGATAGTGGTAATCTTAGCTGGGCTAAGAGCGCGCTGAATGAAGAGCACGGGGTCGGGGGTGTAGTTTATCACATCGATGTTCTCGTTGCGCAGCTCACGCACGATGCCATGAATGCGAGAGCCCTTCACGCCCACGCAAGCGCCCACGGGGTCGATGCGGTCGTCGTAGCTCTCCACGGCAATCTTGGCGCGCTCGCCAGGCTTGCGGGCCACGGCACGTATCACGATGAGACCATCGTGAATTTCTGGAACTTCGAGCTCAAAGAGTCGGCGCAAGAAAAGGTCGCTAGTGCGAGAGACAATAACCTTGGGGTTGTTGTTCTGATTGTCAACCTTGTAGATGACGGCACGCACGGTGTCGCCCTTGTGGTAGATGTCGGTGGGAATCTGCTGGTCCTTGGGCAAGATGAGCTCGTTCTTGTCGTCATCGAGCAAAAGCACCTCGCGCTTCCACGTCTGATACACCTCGCCGCTCACCAGCTCGCCTTCCAGGTCCTTAAACTTGTTGTAGATAGCATCCTTTTGCAGGTCAAGAATCTTGCTGGCAAGGGTCTGGCGCAGGTTCAAGATGGCGCGGCGTCCAAACTTGGCGAAGTCGATCTTGCGGGTGTGCTCCTCGCCAATCTCGCAGTCGGGGTCGGGGCTCTCCTCATCGTTGCGGGCGTCGGTCAGGCCAATTTGCTGGTTAGGGTTCTCCACCTCTCCATCGGGCACCACTTCGAGGTTCTGGTAAATCTCGCAGTCGCCCTTGTCGGGGTTCATGATAACGTCGAAATTCTCGTCACTGCCAAACATCTTGGCAATCACGCTGCGGAACGATTCCTCCAAGACGCTGATCATCGTGGTCTTGTCGATGTTTTTCAATTCTTTAAACTCCGCAAACTGGTCGGCCATATCGACCGTTTCTACTTTCTTAGCCATAATTCTTTAAAACTGTAATATATTTTTAGTGTATTTTATCTCGTCATATTTAAAGGTGTGAGGCACGTCAACCATCTCGGGGCGCTTCTTGCCCTCTATCTTGGTCTTGGTGGCCACAGTGACCGTGAAGTTCTCATCGGTGACCTCGCTCAGGGTGCCCTTGAGCTTCTTGCCATCGGCGGTGAGCACTTCCACCTCGCCGCCCAGGTTTTTGTGGTACTGCTGCAGCACCTTGAAGGGCTCGGTGAGGCTGTAGGAACCCACGGTGAGCTCATAGTCCTCCACATCTTGGTCGAAGGCCGCATGCACGGCATCGTTCACGGCGATGCAGTCATCAATGGTGATGCTCTCCATGCTGTCGAGCTGCACGTCAATCACATTGTCGCCGCTCACCTTCACTTCCACCAGAAACATCTTGGTGCCCTCAAGTGCCTCATTTATAACCTGTGTGAGTTCTTTCTTGTCAATCATTCTTTTATTACCTTAATGCGGGAAAACCTCAATTATGCTATGCATCATTAAAAGCGCAGCCCAATTATGCATTGTGCATTAAGCATTGTGCATTGTGCATTGTGCATTGTGCATTGAGCATTGTGCATTATGCATTGAGCATTGTGCATTGAGCATTATGCATTGTGCATTGAGCATTGTGCATTGTGCATTGTGCATTATGCATTGAGCATTGTGCATTGCGCATTGAGCATTGTGCATTGAGCATTAAACCAAAGACCTTTCCCAATTTATAACAAAATAGAGGAAGCTTCAGAGCCCCCTCCTCACGGAATTGCGATGCAAAGGTAGTAAAAATCAGTAATATTAGCAACAACAACATCCCATCGCAGGCCACAAACAACCACAATCAGCCAAAAAATTATATTAATTTAGCAAATATTAGCAAACAATAACATCACACAAGGGTTAGCACCAAAAGGGCGCTTCGTTTAAAAAGAACTACGGAGCTTGAGGCGTTAGATTCTCGAAGGGCGTGCTACGCACTTAAAATTGAATTAAAATTAGATTTAGAAATTGCATATTGGTCACTTTTGCCACTCCTGGCGGAGTGAAAATTGGAGCACTGCGTGCTAAAATTGAAATGGCGCTGACGCGCTAAAATTTTGGTAATTATATAGGGTTTGACCCCGAAAAAGTGGTCAAACTCATATTTTTTGTTAAATCCGATTAATTGATTTATAGAAAATGCCGTTTTTTACAATAAAAACCTTGAATAATTTTTTCAATTCAATTAGTTCAATATCGTCCTCGGCAAACCAAACACAATCAAAATACGGTTTCCCATCTTCACACCACTCTTTAATGTAGAACATTGCTTCATCAAACATCTTATCATATAATCCCAAATAGGGCATATTCCATCCTTGAATTTTGATTTTCTTAACCTCAAAGTGTAAAATTCTACAAGCGTTTGAGATGGATTTAAGGAATGGGCAATCTTCTTTTTTTAGTGCTATAAAAGCAATTAATTCATCATTCTGAACTGTTCTATATGAAAAAGACAGTCGTTTTAATGATTCTTTATATGCATCTTCCTCCAATATTTCTGTTGGTGGATATTCATTGAAAAAGTAGGTTTTTATTTCTTCCATGCCGCAAAATTAGTCATTTTTATGTAATTGCGATAATTATATATATAGAAACTTTAATTATGGTTGATTTTAAACAAGCAATTAATCTGATACGCCAAAATAATGGTTTTAAACCCAATAAAAGAGAAGATTCATTTTACAGAACGTATACTATACAGAATAACAGACCAATTCAAGTACGGATTTCTAATCATGGTACTCATTTATGGACTTGGTATGATAAAGAATACGACCCATCTTATGCAATCAATATATGTGTAGTATTTTCCAAAGATGGCAGTCACTCATCATCAGTAGAAATAATATCAACAACAATTCGGGGTCAAACCCTATATAGTTGCTAAAAATAATCTGGCGTAAGCCAGCTTTTCGACACCGATAGATGCAGCTTTTTGAGATTTTATTACTAACTTTGTGGCGTTCAAAAGATTCGCTACCTCAAAAACAATATAATTATGCAAACTAAACTCCATACACGATTTTACAAAGGGCTGCTGGTAGTATTGCTTATGGCGGTTACACTTCCATCCAGAGCCTATGACTTTATGGTTGATGGACTAGCCTATAATGTCAATGAAGACGGCACAAGTGTGACGTTAACTTTTGAAAGAACAGCTTCTCCAAGCTACAGCAACCTTGAAAGTTCCATTATAATTCCTGGGAGTGTCACTTATAATGGAACCACCTACTCTGTAACAATAATTGGCGAAAACACCTTTTATGATTGTCAAGGATTGACTTCGGTAACCATACCTAATTCTATAACTTTGATTGGAGATAATGCTTTTAAAAATTGCACTGGCTTGACCTCATTGACCATCCCCAACTCAGTAATCGCAATTGGCAATTACGCATTCAATTTTTGCAGTGAGCTGAAATCGGTAGAAATACCTAACTCGGTTAAGACTATTGGCAATGGAGCCTTTGAGAATTGCAGTGAGTTGATCACTGTCACCATCCCAAATTCGGTGACCTCGATTGGCTCTAATGCCTTCACGAGTTGTTACCGATTAAACACAGTCACTTTAGGTAAGTCAGTGACCTCGATTGGCTCCTATGTCTTTTCAGGTTGTAACTACTTGAAATCGCTAAAGTGCAAAGTTCTCAATCCACTTGCAATCTCTTTATGGAGTAATGCATTTCAATTTATTCCGAGTAGTTGTGTTTTAAATGTTCCCAAAGGCACAAGTGAAATTTACCAAAGTTTGCCGCAGTGGGATGGCTTTGCTATCATTAATGAATTTCCTTTTGAACCAGGTGATGTCAATTATGATGACGAGTGCACTGCCTATGATGTGACAGTCCTCTACAACTTCCTCCTCAACAACGACAACAGCTCAATCGTCAATGGCGACATAAATGATGACGGCTTGATAACTGCAGCCGACATCACTATGATATATAACATCCTGTTGGGAAATCTCGATGATGACACATCAACCATCACTGAATTCACCGTTTATGGCGTCTCGTTCAAGATGGTGAAAATTGATGGCGGCAAGTTCATGATGGGTGCTACACAAGAACAAGGCAATGCCGTTAATAGCGATGAATATCCTGTACATAAAGTGACGTTGACTAAAACTTATTACATTGGACTGACCGAGGTGACACAAGAGTTATGGAATGCGGTTATGGGATATAATCCAAGTGTTTATAATGGAGGAAATTACGGCACCAATCTTCAGCGTCCTGTTGAGTATATCTCATGGAATGAATGCCAAGAGTTTATCGCTAAACTCAACGAGAAGACTGGGAAGAATTTCAGACTTCCTACCGAGGCCGAATGGGAATTTGCTGCTCGAGGAGGCGACAAAAGCGGTGGATATAAATACTCTGGCAGCAACACCATTGATGATGTGGCTTGGTATTGTAATGACATTCCGTCTCAAACTCCTAACACCGAGGGTTATGGTACACAAACAGTGGCGACAAAGCACTGCAACGAGCTTGGAATTTTTGACATGAGCGGTAACGTGAACGAGTGGTGCCAAGACCAATACGGATATTACAGTTCAGAGCCACAAATCGATCCTACAGGGGCTACCGAAAGTCCCTACCGCGTGGTTCGCGGTGGCAACTGGTTCGATTCTCCTAGAGACTGCAGGGTGTCAAGCCGGCGCGCTATACCACCCGCGAGTCCCGTTCTCAACGTTGGCTTGCGCCTTGCCATGTAGTTGATGCTTAAAAAAATGTTTATAACTTTGCAACCGAGACAATAATTGAATATAAATCATTAACTTAGTGGCGTTCAAAACTGCCATTTAAATAAAAATTAGCTATGTGTGATTTTTTATTATATATTACATATAAATTGTCAAGGATAGTTGAAAATCTTAATGAACCATTTTATAAGTCAAGTAAATACACTATGGATGACACTTTACATTCTATAATATTGACATATAGCGTAATCATATCACAATATCTAACATTTGCATTATTCTATATGCTTTATTATGGATTTGGAGTTAATTATTCTAAGAATCATTATATTGTCGTTCTTTTTTTTATCATGTTGTTATCAGATATTTGTTTAGGCATTCTCCTTTTTCCACAAATAAATAACGACATGATCAAGAAGTATAAAAATGAGAAGAAGCCCAAATTAAAAAGTTGGATTATTGTCATTTTTGTTGTTAGTCTTTTTATTAGTGGTTTTTTCGCAATGTTTTGGGTTTTAGATCATGCTTTATGATGAGTTTCTTAAATGGACCATTAGCTTCAACTCGACAAGCCGCTCCGACAGTATCAGTGAAGGTCATGTAACCGCTCTAATCCAATATTTTGTTCAAAAAGTTGCGAACGGAGTTCATCAAAAAGCCTGCTGACGCAGAAAAATGCGATTAAGCGAGAAAAGATGTAGGGACAAGGCGTGCCTTGTCCGAGCTCAAAGCCTTGCGAGCGTAAGCATTTCATCAAAAAAAAATCTGGCGTAAGCATCAATTTCCTAGCAGAACATCATAGACATTGGTGATGTCGGCGGCAGTAATCACACCATCGAAGTTGGTGTCGAGGTGCTCGTCATAGTCTGGCTCTTGCCCATAGAGGACATTTTCATAGAGTCGGGTGATGTCGGCAGCAGTCACTGCGCCATCGTTGTTCACGTCGCAGATGTGGTGGTGCATCCACACGTCGAGCAGCGGCATGCGCCGGGTGAACCACTCGGTGATATATTGCTTCTCCTGCTCAAAGTCCAGAGGATGCCCAAAGAGGTCGCTGTCGCCGTTCCAGCGCTGTTCCTCGCGGGTGGCAGCGCCACAGTCGATGAGGCGGTCTATGGCCTGGGAGTAGCGCGCTACCAGGCTCTCGGTGCTGAGCCATGTGGCACGCAGCTCGTCGTAGCGGTCGAGGAATGCCTGGCGATACTTGCACTTGTAGTGGAAAAGCATCTTAAAGAGCCAGTTATAGGGTATCTTGAAGTAGTCATAGGCAGTGAGTGGTGGTCGCCAATCGACAGGCGACCAGGTCTGGCCCACCGTGGCGTCAAGGTCCCACACGGCAATCGACAAGCGCTCATCCACGGCGCGGTCGTAGCACAGCCAGTAGATGTTGCGCGCCGAGTTGTCGTTGGCATTAAGGGTAAGGTAGAAAATTGTGTAGTCGATAGCCACGGGCATATCAAAGTGGTTGTCAACCACATTGTTGTAGGTGTATATTGTCTCGCTAATCTCCATCGAATGAATGGCGTCATAGAGCACCTGGTAGCTAGTAGGGAACACCTCGTCGAGCTCAGGATACTTCACGGCAAAGCTGCAATAGTCGGGCAGCGAGTCGTTGAATGGCACTGTATAGCGAAACCCGGTTTGGGAGTTAAACTCGTCGGTCTTCCACAGGCCGCCGTGAAACACATTGCCCACGGTGTCATGCCTGACCAGTTGCAGCTGCTTGCGGTCCATCGCCTCGGTGAGAGAGTAGATGCCGCGATACTCACTGCCCAGGAACACCTCCACCACCTGCCCGCGCACGCCGGTGAGCGCATCGGGCGCTTGATCATAGTAGTATGGAGGCCGCGACATGTCGAGCCACAGCTCGGTGGCCACGCGGTTGCGCACGCGAGCCATGTCGGGCTGGCCAGCATCGAGTATCCAGTGGTTGTCGCGACGCAGCCCCAGCAGCTGGCGGTTCTGTTTCTCGCCATTAGCATCCACAAATTTTATGCTGTAGTTGCGCTTGTGCTTCTCGGGGGTGTTGGTGGTGTTACCACGCCATTTCACTCGGGCTGTCATTGCCTCGCCAGCACTCTTGCCAGGCTCGGCAAGCGTCACTGTGCCGGCATTATAGTCATAGCCAAAGTCGCCCTCAAGGGCCACTATGGGCAAGTAGGTGAACTGCAAGGTATAGACCTTGCCGCCAGCACACTGCACCGCCCACGACCGGCTGCCGGCGATGTTCTCAAAGGTGAACGTGCCATCGCCGGCAAGTGGCACGCCATCGATGGCTACCGGCTGGCTGCCGTCAGCCCCCTGAACCACTGCCGTCTGTGTAGTGCCCCACCACCCCTGTGGCACCGACACCAGCAGGGTGCTCGCCGCACTGTCGCAAAAGGCTGGACTGCCGTTTATCACAAGCTTTACCTCAGCCTTCACGCCACTGGCCGTCAATAGCCATAACACTATTATCACCAGCACTTTTTGTATATTTTCACTTCTCATAATCTCTTATTTTAATCCTAAAATGTATTCATAAAGTGTTGTGAGGTCGGCACAGGTGACGGTACCGTCGCCGTTAACATCTAGCGAGCTGTCGAGCACGCCACCGTCAAGCACATAGGACTGCAGTCGCACTATGTCATAAGCCGTGACAGCACCGTCGCCATTGATGTCGCAAGGGTGGCGCATGAGGGTGCGGTCGAGGTGAGCGAGGCGCTTGTGCATCCAGTCGATGATATAGTCTCTCTCGCCCACAATATTGAGTGGCAGGCCGTTGATGTCGCTGTCGCCACTCCAGCGGGCCTGCTCACGCCCCACGGCACCACTCTCGAGCAGAGGGGTGACGAGGGCATTGAGCCTGGCGTTGAGGCTCTTCTCGCTCAGCCACGAGTGCCGCAGCTGCCAGTAACGATTTATCATCTCGCGGTGGTAGATGCACTTGGGGTCTTTAAACATATTGAACTCCTTGCTCGAGAACTTTAAGTCGTGGTCGGGCTCGGCACGGCCACCACGAAAGTCGAGCGAGTCGCGGTTAGTGCCCAGCGTCCAGTCAAGGTCCCATGCCGCCAGCGTGAGGCGCTTGTCCTGCTCACGGTCATAGATGGCCCAGTAGATGTTGTTCACGCTATTATCCACCGCTATCAGGAACTGGATGAAGATGGCATAGTCGATGAGCACGGGCATGTCGAAATATTCATGGGCATGGGCATTATAGGTGCTCACGGTGCTGTTAGCAACAAATTTCACCGCATTATACAGGTCGTCATGCTTGGTGGGATTAACATCCTCAAACTCGGGATATTCCACCACAAAGGTCGAATAATTGGGGCTGCTATTGTTGTAGCCCACATATTGCTTGAACTCTGCCACCTTGCTCCAAGAGGCGGCATTCCATATCATGCCGTGAAACGTGTGGTTCTGGTCGTCATATTTCTTCACCTGCAACTGCTTGCGGTCGATGCTCTCCATGAGCGAGTAGATGCCCATATAGGAGCCTGCGCACAGCACCTCCACCAGCTTGCCGCGGGCACCGAGCAGCACGTCGGGGGCCTGATCATAGTAGTAAGGCTCACGAGCCATGTCGAGCCACAAGTCGGTGGCGAAGCGGTTGCGCACCCTAGAGAGGTCAACCTGGCCGGCATCGAGCTTCCAGTGGTTGTCGCGACGCAGCCCCAGCAGCTGGCGGTTCTGCTTCTCGCCATTCTCGTCAACAAACTTGATGCTGTAGTTGCGCTTGTGGCGGCCCTCCATGTTGGTATAGCCACCGCGCCACTTCACCCTGGCGAGCATCCCCTCGTCGGTGGTGCCGTCGGGGTCCATGAGCGTCACGTGAGCGTCAACATAATCATAGCCTATGTCACCATCAATGCTCACAATAGGCAAGAAGGTGAACATCAGTCGCTTGACGACTGGCCTGCCTCCCTCTAGAGCCCTGACAAGATACACCTTATCGCCACTCACGCCACTAAAGGTGATGGGGTTGCTGGCAAGCGACTGGCCGGCTATGGTGATGTTGTGCCAGTGCGAGGCGGTATCCACCTGCACCACTGCCGTGAAATCGCTGCCAAAGGCCTCGCGCGGGAGGCTGTAGAGCAGCATGTTGCTGCCCTCATCGGCAAAGGCCCTCACACCGTTGATAATCACCTGTGCGCCACCACTAAAGCCACACCACGCCAGCACAGCAACAAGTGCTATGCTACGAAGCGATGCCGCCAGAAGCGATATGTGACCACAGGTATTTTTCATTGTAGTCTATTCTTCCTAACATAAAAACGTTTATCTTTCTTATCTATTGCACAAAAAGCGCACTCATCCATGATTTTGTGACAATGTGAATAAAATTTTTCTAAAATATCACACAAATAATGTGCAAGTAGAGATTATTTTGTAACTTTGCAAGTTATAAGGTGAAGTAGCACAACATGGCTACAGCTTTACATAAAAACGAAGTTTTTAAAACTATTGACAATGAACAAAATAAGCAGAACATGCACTTGGGCAGTGATGATGGTGGTGGCACTGGTTGCCAGCATGGCAATGACCTCGTGCAGCGGTGGCGGCCTGGAGAAGACCATCAAGAAGGCACTCATCAACGGCGACACCACACAGGTGACCTACGACTCCATTTGCTCCATCATCAAAGGCAACCCCGACAAGTATAGCGACTTTCTCGACAAGAGCGGAGAAATCAATGTGGACGCTCTGGGCAAGTACATCAACGAGGTGGGCAGCAAGCTGCGGCCACCCATGACGTGGAACATCGCCGCCTATGGTCTCAAGAACCTCTCGCTCACCATCTACTTTGAGCGCAGCGGCTCGATGACGCCCTACGACCACACCGGCGGCCGCGGACAACTCAAGAAGGCGGTCAACGACCTGATCAACTTCTTCCCCAGCCGTGAGAGCGTGAAAATCAACATCGTCAACGACAACATCTACCCCTATAGCGGCACCGTCGATTCCTTCCTGCAAGACCGCAACATCTATGAGAGCACCAGCGGCACCGGCAACGCCAGCTACACCGACTTCAAGCTCATCTTCGAGAAGATTTTCCAAGCACAGAAGCCAGGCAACGTGAGCGTGCTCATCACCGACCTCATATACTCGCCACAGAACACCGCCGACGTGAGCGTAGAGAAAATTCTCAACGAGGAGAACAGCGTGGCGACTGCCATCTTCAAGACCTACAAGGGCAAGTCGATCATCGTCAACCAACTCATGGGCGACTACAACGGCATGTACTACCCCTATAACAACGCGCCAGTGGCCTACAACGGACAGCGACCATTCTACGTCATCATCGTGGGTGACGCCTCGACCATCGACCGCATGGCCAACGACGACCGCTATGCCAAGTTCCTGCACCCCGACGGCGTGAAGAACACCTATCGCTTTAACCAGGCACCAGGCGACATCAGCTTCAAGATTGTGCCCGACTGGAAGGACAACACTGGCCGCTTCCGCATCTCGCGCGACGACCAGAGCACCCTCACCAAGTGCGAGGGCGACCGCGAGACGGGAGTAGTGTGCTTTACCCTCGCCGCCAACTTCAAGCCGCTGGCTAAGGACAACGCCTTCCTGACCAACCTTGCCAACTACACCGTGCAGTCGCAGAGCGGCTTCCAAATCACCATACGCCCCATCACGCCTGCCGACGTGAACAACAACAACCGCGCCTACCTCGACGGCATGACGCACCTCATCACCGCGCGCGGCAAACTCGCTGCCAGCCACGACGAGCTCGCCATCACCATCAACAACCAGTTCCCGGCATGGATCAGCGAGTCATCAACAAGCAGCGACCTTAACCCCGCCTCGGCGGGCTTCGCCACCACCACCTTCGGCCTAGACCGCTTCCTGCGAGGCATATACGACGCCTTCGCACCAGGCAACGCCACCTACGGCAAGATAACCATCAAGCTTGAGAAATAAGTGATAAGTAAATTTGAGTTTTATATACTGCAAACTATCGAGATATATGAGAGATAAAGTGATATTTTTAGTTCTTGGCGCTATTGCCACTGTTCTGTTCTGGATTTTCAGGGTGGAGCTTTATGAGGCCCTTTACACCGTCAACGGTTTCAGCGACCAGATGTATAACACTGGTGCCTACGGCACTGTGGCAGTCATCACCATCGCTATGGCATGGGGCATGGCGGCAGTGTACTACTATGTGATCAACTCGGTGAAATTCGACCGCTGGTATCACTGGCTGGCGATGCTGGGCGTGACATGCGTTCTGACACCGGTAGTGTGCTACATCGTTGTGGCTCACTTGCTCGAGGGGTTTGACTACTCCACCGCCGAGTTCACATTCCAGGTCTATAACATCCTGTTCACGGCATTGACCTTCGTTATCGCCTCGTTCTCGATGCGCTGGTGGAGCAGCAACTGCCGCCACACGCCTATACCACAGTAATTTTTTAGAGGACAAGAGAACAAGAGGACAAGAAGACAAGAGAACAAGAGGACAAGAGGACAGGAGGACAAGAGAACAAGAGGACAAGAAGACAAGAGGACAAGAGGACAAGAGAACAAGAGGACAGGAGGACAGGAGGACAAGAGGACAAGAAGACAAGAGGACAAGAGGACAAGAAGACAAGAGGACAAGAGGACAAGTCCGACAGGTCCGACCAAAAAATAAACAAATAAACGATAATAAATGAAACTTTTTATATTTGCAATAGGCGGCACGGGCTCACGCGTGCTCAAGTCGATGATCATGCTTTGTGCCGCGGGAGTGAGACCTGTCGATGCCAACGGGCGGCCACTGCAAGACGTGGAGCTGGTGCCCATCATCATCGACCCGCACAAGTCTAACGCCGACCTCAAGCGCACCGAGCGGCTGCTCAGTGCCTATAGCACCATCCGCGACAGGCTCTATGGCAAGAACGCTAATGCCAATGGTTTCTTCGCCACCAAGATTTCGAGCCTCAAGGATGTGGTGTCGAGCTCGCAAGTGCCGCTCGACGACTCATTCATCTTTAACCTGGCTGCCGTCGAGAACTACAAGTTTCGCGACTTCATCAGCTACAACACCATGAACGAGCCTAACCAGGCCCTGACATCGCTGCTTTTTGCCGACTATCAGCTTGAGAACAAGATGAGCATAGGCTTCGTGGGCTCGCCCAACATTGGCAGCGTGGCGCTCAACGGCATCAAGGACAGCAACGAGTTCAAGGCCTTTGCCAACGTCTTTGCCGACGGCGACCGCATCTTCTTCATCAGCAGCATCTTTGGCGGCACGGGAGCGGCAGGCTTCCCCATCATCGTCAAGAACATACGCCAAACCCGCAACATCGACGCCAAGAACAAGGCCTTCCTGCAAAAGGCCCCAATAGGCGGCCTCACCGTGCTACCCTACTTCTCACTCATGGAGAGCGACGACAAGCAGGACAAGCGCATCGACAATGCCGACTTCGTGGTCAAGACCCAGAGCGCGCTCGAGTATTACAACAACACCCTCACCGGCGATGGCAAAAACGCCGTCAACGCCATCTTCTACCTGGGCGACCACGGCCACAACGCCCCTTACGCCTACGACCCTGGCGACAAGCGCGACCAGCACGACCCGGCCCACCTCATCGAGATGGTGGGAGCCATGGCACCATTCAAGTTCATGAGCCTGAGCGACAGCGAGCTCACCGACCTCGCCACTGGCGACCCGCTACCCACCAAGGCCTTTGAGTATGGCCTCGAGCAGGACAACGACTTCGTCGATTTCGCCGCCTTTGGCCAGGAGACGCGCTCTATGATCTACCGCCCGCTCGTGAAGCTGCACCTGCTCTACATCTTCCTGCGCACCGGCTTAGACGGCATGATAGGCCAGGGCTTCACCGAGGACGCTCCCAAGATTACCCGCGAGTTCACTGGCACGCAGTTCTACCGTGTGCTCACCCAGCAGTTCTTCGACAGCTACATCGAGTGGCTCACCGAGCTGCTGCACAACCGCCGCCACGTCACCCTCTTCAACGAGGGAGAGATGGACATGAACAAGGCCATCCACAACGTGATAACCAAGAAAGGCTTCTTCGGCAGCAAGAAGGTTGACAACGACGTGTTCAAGGCCGAGATGAACCGCCTCAGCCGCGACAACAACCACTACGGCACCAACCCCGAGCTCAAGCTCATGGATCTCTTCTACACCGCCGCCGAGAAAATCATCACCGAACGATACGATAATATCAACTAGAAAATCTAGACATCTAGAATTTCTAGAAAAAAATAAAAATATAGAACTCTCATGAGTCAAGTACTATCATATAACAACAAGACCACCAAGACTAGCGCGCAGGACTGGATTCCCGTGACGCCCTACGTTGACGACGACATTAAGCAAATCAAGGACCCTAACGGAGGCATGAGCGAGAACCCGCGCACCGCCATCCCCAGCCCCTTTGCGCAGCTCGACCTGGTGAAGAACGCCTTTGAGCACCTCGCTGGCAACGCCCGCTTGAGCGGCTCGATGATGGACAAGCGACTGGTGTCTAACGCACTCGACGTGGCGCAGCTCTTCTTCGACTTCGAGAACCACAAGGACTACCTGCACATAGTGCGCTGGAACCGCGACGAGCAGCTCGAGCGCCTCAAGAGCGAGCCCGAGCACCGCCTCTATGGCGAGACCCTCGAGCTCTTCCTCGCCAGCGACACCAAGTATAACTTCAACCTGCTCACCGACTGGTACATCCTCTTGTGGAACAGCCAGGTGATAGGCGCCACCTCGCCCTCGTCGATGACCATTGCCGTGCCACGCGAGAGCGAGAAGCCCATAGGCGCCATCAAGGTGGAGCAGGGCATCTCGCTCTTCGACACCGAGACGCGCGACCTGTGGCAGCGCGACGACGACTTCATCTACTACATGTTCATGCTCTTCAACGCCTTCCCCACGCTGCGCACCTCGGTGAAGGGGGTGTATGACTACATGCTCAAGAACAAGAACATCATCATGGAGCAGAAACCCATGCTCTACAACCGCCTCACTCAGGTAATCCCCAACCTAGAGGCGCTCACCTATGAGCTGGCGCCACGACTGGTGGAGAGGCTCGACCTGGAGTTCGACCCCTTTGTGGGCGACAATGAGGTGACGGTGCTCGGCGCCAGGCTCTACCACAAGCGGGCACGCGACATACGCACGGCGGCAGCCAGCAGCGACTTTGTCATCGCTCCCACACGCGAGGTGAGCGGCACCCTGCCACTGGTGCTGCGCAACAACTTCAACGGCAGTGTGGACCACTACATCTACATCGACAAGGAATGGGACAGCTCCACACAGGTGTTCACCCACGGCATCCCCGTGGCCAAGCGCAAGCTGCCCGACACTAGCATCGAGTACCCCTTCGTCACCACTGGCGACTTCCTGCAAGACACCCTCATCCGCCTGAGCGGACCCATCGACAGTGACCACTACTTCGACGGCAACGTCATCAACAAGACGATGGTGAGCAATAACGGCTACCTGCTGCCGCTCACCGAGGAATTCTTCAAGTATTTCAACGCCAGCGATGTCACTCGCCAGGTACACGGCCGCAACATGCTCGAGATGGAAGAGCTGAGCGACGGCTCGGTCAACGTCACCCTCAGGGTGCCCCTGAAGAAGCGCTTTATCGAGCTCACCCGCAACTACTACCCCATCGACGACCCATCATGGCACTTCGACGAGAAGCGTGGCACCGGGCGCATCATCACCGGCGTGGTGATGTCGGCAGCCATCTTCCCCTTTGTGCGCACCAATTATAAGGACGACTACACCGTGCAGCTGTTCACGATGATCGACGGTGGCAGCGCGCAGCTCGCCTTCTATAACGACGGCATGAGCACTGGCGACCTCAAGTGCAGCAGCAAGCTGCGCTCGCAGAGCTCTTACAGCACCAGCTACTACGACATTGAGGGAGCCTTCGACATTGTGCAAGCTGCCATCACCACACCAGCAGGGCAGTTCACTGGGTATATCGTACCGCTGTGGAAACCTTACATGGCAAGCAGCAAGGAGCTGATATTTGCCGTGGATTTCGGCACCACCAACAGCCACGTGGAGTGGTCGGTGCGCGGCGAGGATGCCCGCACTCTGGAGTTTGCTCACGGCGAGCACCAGGTGCTCATCGCCTCGCTGCTCAAGCGTGGCACGCTGCTCTTCGCCGACCAGCTGCAGCGCGTGGAGTTCCTGCCCAGCGACATCGACAACGTGTATGGCTTCCCGCTGCGTAGCGCACTGGCCCGCAACGCCATCAGCACTGGCGGCCACAAGCTCTTTGGCGACATCAACATACCGTTCCTCTATGAGCGACAATACTTCGACGGCTACGACATCACCACCAACCTCAAGTGGATGGGCGACATCACCCTCTCACGGGAGTTCCTGCGCGAGCTCGTGCTGCTCATCAAGGCCAAGGTGCTGCTCGAGAATGGCGACCTGAGCCGCACCAGCATCGTCTATTTCTTCCCCGTGAGCATGGGAGGCAGCGACCGCCGCAAGCTCGACGACACCTGGGAGGAGCTCTACCACACCTACTTTGGCAACGACACCAGCCACCTGCACGCCTACCCCGAGAGCATAGCGCCAGCCTATTTCTATAAGGGCGACGACGTGAGTGGCGGCAGCTTCGTCTCTATCGACATAGGCGGCGGCACCACCGACACCGTCATCTACCAGCCCACTGCCGACCGTCTCGACACCATCCCGGTGGCCATCTCGTCGTTCCGCTTTGCCGGCGACGCCATCTTTGGCGACGCCTTCACCGAGCGCGACGCCGACAACAACCCGCTCATCCGCCACTATGGCGAGTATTTCAAGCGACTCATCTCCAAGAACAGCGACATAGGCTACCTCAACAGCATCCTCCAGGACGTGCTCAAGCGCAAGCGCTCGCAAGACGTCAACGCCTTCCTCTTCTCCATCGAGAACGTGGAGCAGCTGCGCTCGCTGCGCGAGGTTGACCGCAACATCTACAGCTACAACATCTTGCTGCGCAACGACCAGCAGCGCAAGCTCATCTTCATGTACTTCTATGCCGCAATCATCTACTACATAGCACAGTCGATGCGCGCGCGAGGCTACGAGATGCCCAAGCAGATTTACTTCAGCGGCACCGGCTCCAAGATTCTCAACATCCTGGGCAGTATAAGCCAGGTCACCGAGTTCACGCAGCTCATCCTCGAGCGCGTGTTTGAGAAGAAATACACCGAGCGGTTCCTCATCAAGATTGAGCAGAAGAGCCCCAAGCAAATCACCTGCCGCGGAGGCATCAAGCTCGAGACGCTGCGCATGGACGGCAACGTGGATGTGCAGCAGCTCACCCCGCGCAACGTCAACGCCATGAAATACTGCTTCTCGATGATCAGCGACCAGCCGCTCAACATCAAGTCGGTCTATGACATCGACACACGCAGCAAGCTCATCGAGCAGGTGAAGCGCTACAACCAGTTCTTCATTGACCTGTGCGACAACGTCACTAAAGACGAGTTTGGCATCGACAACAAGGTGTTCAGAATATTCTGCAACGTGCTCGGCGACGACATCGACAACTACCTCACCGCAGGCATCAACAGCTACCTCAAGGGGCGCTACCAGGGCGACGAGCCCATCGAGGACGTGCCATTCTTCTACCCCGTGATAGGCATCATTCGCCACAACCTGCTCAAGAACCTGTGCAACGAGGTGATTTCAAGGACTATATAGCAAGAAACAAAAAACAACATAATAATAACCATCAAAATCATTTAATGAAATGAAGAAAATTTTAGTATTTTTAGTGTGCTTCATGGCAATGGGCACAATGAGCCTAAAAGCTCAAGACGGGAACCTCACCGAAGGACAATGGAAGCATGGCCTCGCAGTGGGAGCACAATGGATTGCCACCGATTTGGGATTCGGCAAAGCCGAAAGCGAAATCATCAGCAAGACCAGCGAGAACTATTCGCTCGATGACCTGAGAGTGGCCTACGGCAGCAAGTCGAAGTGGGTAGAGTATTACGACAAGCTCAAAGCTCACGAGGGCGAGAGCGGCAACTTAGAGAAACTCCTCTCAGTAATCATGAGTGAGTACAACAAGCCTTTCATCAAGGGCAGGGTGAAGAGCGACGTGGAGAAATACAACGCCAGCCACGACGGCAACGCAGTGCAAAGCACTACCGACAATGCCGCCACCACTACCGCTGCCACCACTGCTACTGCTGCCACCACTGCTACTGGTGGCAACAATGTGGTTGCTGCCGGCGACACCACTAAGGCTGCCAGCTCTAAAGACAACGCCGACAAAGAAAGCCACGGTGGTCACGGCTTCCTCTATTTCATCTCGCTGCTAGGCCTGGCTCTGGGAGCTCTCGCCACCTTCCTGGCCATGCAAGCTCGCAAAGAGAACCAAGTGCTCATGCGCGATGCTAACGACGACATCAAGAACCTGCAGAAGCAAATCGACAAGATGCGCGCCACCCTCAAAACACAAGACGAGAACGGCCGCACAGCACCTCGACGTGAGAACAGACCCGAGCAGAAGAACTCCAACGACAACCTCGCTCAGGCTCAGAAGATAGACTTCAACAAACCCACCGACAAAAACAACAAGCCTGCCGAGAGAAAGGCCGAGAAGGTGGAACCAAAGAGACAAGAGCCCAAGAGAGAGGAGCCTAGAAAAGAGCAACCTAGAAGAGAGGAGCCCAAGGGAGAAGAGCCCAAGAGAGAGGAGCCCAAGAGAGAAGAAGTGAAGCTCGAAGAGCCCAAGAAAGAAGAGCCACAGCCTGCCGCCGCCTTTGGCGAGCCACGCATCCTCTTCATGGCTAAGCCCGACGAGAACGACAACTTCTCGCGCACATCATCGGCCTACGAACCTGGCAACTCCATCTTCGAGCTCACCACAATGGACGGCAAGAGCGGCTCGTTCACCGTTATCGGCAAGAGCGAGGCTCAGAAGCTAGCGCTGCTCATGCCTGGCGACACCCTCGCTAAGGCTTGCTCGGGCAACAACATCCAGTCAACTGCTGGCAAGACACGCATCATCACCGACCGTGCCGGACGAGCCCAGCTCGAGAACGGCAAGTGGCACATCGTGGTAAAAGCCATTGTGCACTATGTGTGATTTTTAATGACCCAGTGTAACAGTGGAGCAGTAAAATAGTGGAATTAAAAAACTGCTCCACTTTACACTTAACACTTCACATTTAACACTTAAAAAGAGAGTGCATATTTTCTGTACCAAATGCGGTAAACATATCGACGTGTCGCTCGAGGAGCTTGAGAACCAAAGCGGGCACCTAGTGTGCCCACAGTGCCTCGCCGAGATTGACGTGGACCCCGACCTGTTCAACGCCAAAGCACCAGTTGTGCCCAGCGACGACACCACTGCTGCCCTCGCCACAAGAGAGCAAGCGCCGCCTAGTCACACGCCACCCGCCATGCCGCCCACACCACGCCAGCCAGAGGCAAAACCTGGCGCCACCACTCCCCCACCGCACCAGCCGCTACCACACATCGACGACGTGATGCGCTACTGCAAGCACTGCGGGGCATTCCTCAAGGAGGGCGTGAACTTTTGCCCTAAATGCGGAAAATATGTGAGGGTGACCGCACCACCCCCCAAGCCGTCACTCACAGCGGCACAGCAGGAAGCGGCGAAGCTCAGGGCGTCAACACCACCCGCCCGGCGTGTGCCCGCCAACAAACATTCCACCTACATTCCACCGCAATACCCTCCACACCACACATCTCCCGTGAAACAGCAGCAATCATCAAGAAATGGCAACAGGCGACGAGCCGCCAGCAAGAGCACAGGCTCCTCGCCGTCAAGGTTCAGCATCCACAGCATTGGAGGGTGCCTCACCCTCACCATTGTTGCCGTGGCACTATTCTTCATCATTTATATAATAATTGGTGCCCATTACGAATAATTATCCCCCCACCCCCTAACAATAACTCACTAGCACTATGAGAATAGAATGTCCCAAGTGCGGACACACCACTATCCAGAGCGAAGAAGAACTTGCGAAGCTCAACCACATCATCACTTGCCCGCAGTGCATGTCGATGCTCAAGATTGTAGATGGCATAGCCTATATCCCCAACGACAAAGCCACTGCCGACGAGCTGCGACACCCCGACCCAGAGCCGCCACAATTCAAGGGCGACCTCTACTATGAGACACACGCGCACCAGACCGAAGGTCTCGACCCTCTGTATAACGCAGCAGTAGCCTACCTGCGCACTTGCAACGCCATCTCGCTGCCCATGCTGCAACGCTACTTCGACATACCGCCCGAGCGCGCCGAGCAACTGATGCAGCAGCTCGAGAACAACGGCGTGGTGTCGCCCTACGACGGTCTCCACCCGCGCAAAATTCTCATTGACCACTACACTGGGCTGCCTAGCAAAGCACCAGTAAGAGAGAAATACGACCCAAAAGACGCCCCCTTCGACGAGCACGGCAACCCTAACCCGCCACAACAGCAGCTCAAGACACGCTCCTGCGTCATCTCTATGCCAGGATGCATCATCGTGCTACTACTCATCGCAACCATCATTTTCGTCATCAAAAACTTGTAACCACATTTCATATCAAAAGCCCCCACCCCCTTTTCTTTGATGACGCAAATTCCCCTTTTAGTCCTATGATAGAACAACTCCCCTGGAGGGCAATCACTCATTATGGCCTGCACCTGCTTGCACCAGCGATAATAGCACTGTGCTTCAAGAAAGAACGCCGGGCGAAAGCCTTTCTCATCATGCTAGCCACTATGCTGGTAGATTTAGACCACCTGATGGCGACTCCCATTTTTGACCCTAACAGGATGAGCATCGGTTTTCATCCTCTACACTCCTACCCTGCCATTGCAATATATGTGGCACTATGCCTTATCCCTTACGAAAAACTTCACTGGCCCTGGTGGCTACGTGCCACAGGCTTGGGATTAGTGCTACACATGATCACCGACTGGCAAGACTATATGCTATGGCTTTGATGTAACATCTTAAAGATAAAAAAAATTAGACAACTGGGTTGACCCTAGTTGTCTAATTTTATTTTTGCACGTCTATTATTCTGATTTAGAACTTGAAATCTACACCTGCGCCAAAGACTTTGTTGGTGCGGCTATACACGTCGGTGCCGGTGAGGGCGGGCGAGATGCCGTTGTAGCCACCGTCGGCAGCAGTCATCTCTTTCTTGTAGTCGGTGTAGGTGGTCCAGAAGTAGCCCAGGTTCACCTTTACATTTTTCGAGACGTTGATGGCGCCACCCAGACCAATGGAGTAGCTGTCGCACGAGAACGAGGTGTTGCTCTGGTACTTGTCGCTCAGGCCGTAGTCGGTGCGCTGGAAACCGGCGCTCACGGTGAAGGTCTTGTTGATGTCCCACTCCACGCCGGCGAGAATCTCATGGGTGCCGTGAGTGAGCTCCTTGTTCTTGCCGCCGGCCATGTCGGCGTGACGGTCGTCATAGTAGTGATACTCCACGGTGCCGCGCAGCTTGCGGGGGATAAACTCATAGCCCACAGCGGCATAGAGCACGCTAGGGATGTCGCTTGGGGTGTTCACGCCGTGCTTATAGGGCTCAAGAGAGCTCTCAAATGCTGCTGGAGCTTCAAGGGTCTTGGTGTTATTCTCAATGTTGAGGTTGGTCTTGAACTCATATTTTGCTGCCACTGTCAATCCACGCCACTTGAAGTTAACGCCCAGAATTGGGGTGAGACCCCAGCCCGTTTGCGTACAGTCGATGGCGATGTGAGCAAGACCGTTCTCACCACTCATTCCCACAAGCATCTGTGCCAGTGCGGGGTTAGCGGGTCCTGCTGCGGCCGCCACTTGCTGCATCTTGGTGGCAAGTGCCTCGCCAGCGGTGGCATTGACATGGCCAGTATAGTTCCCGCTGAAGTAGTTGGCGCGAAAACCGGCATATCCCGAGAAGTGGTCGTTAAACTTATAGGAGAAGCCCAGCTGCCCGCCAAAGATGTACTGCCTGCCTTTCATGTAGCCATCAAGGTTGTATTGACCAGGGGTGATGGGGCCACCAAAAACGGGAGCCACCATAGGATACTGTTGCAACAGCTGAGCCGACTGCTGATAGAGCCCAGCCATCACGGCGGCGTCAAAGAGTGGCAGACCCTCGTCGAAGGTGGCCTTGCCGCCACCGCCCACTACGCCAATAAATCCCGACACAGCCCATTTGGGAGTCTTATAGACGGCATAAACCGACGGCAGAATGGGTGCCGCCGCATCGCCCTTATATTTTTTATTAAAGGTGTCGTCGGTGAACAAACCCATCCCTGCAGGGGTCATCACCGTGGCATCGATGTTGCGCGTTTGGTAGGCACTCTGGATGTTGAGCGACAGTGCCCAGCCATCGTGATCCATGAACGCGATGCCAGCCGGATTGGTATAAACGGCATCTATCTCGTGACTCGCTCCACGCGCCATCATGCGCAGGAAGGCGATGTGCTGGTTGGTGTTATGCAGCAAGCCGCCAGCCTGGGCGCCCACTACTGCTGCCACTAGCGACAGCACTAGAAACATTTTCTTCATATTACCCTTTATTTTAAGTTTAATTACCTATTTTTTTGAATTCTTTGCAAATGTAGGTAATATATTTTAAGCGCATTGTGCTACCGCCAAGAAATGCGCCTTTTTTAACCCCCAATGCAACAATATTACCCTTTTTAACAAAAAACAAATCAATAAATAAACGCTGGCTTTGTGTATTTTTTACGAAATAATCACTACCTTTGCACTTTATTAAGGGTGGGTTCTATAAATTAACTTGATATGTTTTTGATTTATTCTCAAGCAGATGAGAAGTTAAAGCAGCAGCGGCATAGCGGGCTAAGTAGCAATAATTTAACGCAACAGATGCCAAAAAGAGACAAAAACAGCCAAGAACCCATCTCAACTTTTTATTAATTTATAGAACCCACCTAAGCACACATGAAACATTTGGTTATACTTACTGGTGCGGGCATCTCGGCCGAGAGTGGACTGAGCACCTTTCGCGACAAGAACGGACTGTGGCAGAACTACAACGCTAAAGAGCTGGCGAGCCTCAGCGGATATCGCAACAACCGAGCCAAGGTGCTCGAGTTCTACAACGCGCGACGCAAGAACCTCCTCACGGTGCAGCCCAACCATGCGCACCAAGTGCTTGCCGAGCTTGAGAAGGGCTATAAAGTGACGATTATTACCCAGAATGTTGACGACCTGCACGAGCGCGCCGGCAGCACCAGCGTGCTGCACCTGCATGGCGAGCTGCGCAAGGTCACGGGCTCAATGAACCCTAACGACCCCAAGTGCATCAAGGAGAAACCCCTCGGTGAGCCCATCACAATAGGCGAGAAAGCGGCCGACAGCTCGCAGCTGCGACCATTCATCGTGCTCTTTGGCGAACCGGTGCCTAACATCCAGGTCGCCAAGGGCATCGTCAAGCAAGCCGACATCTTTGTCATCATAGGCACCTCGCTCAACGTGTATCCTGCTGCCGGACTGCTCCAGTATGTGCCAAGGGCTGCAGCACGCTTTCTCATCGACCCAGGGGAAATCAATGCCTGCGACGCGCTCGACTATCATCACATCAAGACCACAGCGGTAGAGGGCATCGACATCCTAAAAGAAAAACTTCTCGACCTATAACCTGCCATAACGCGACAAAAAAGTGCCATTCGAGTAAATTATAAGTCCTTCTAAAGAGAAGAGGAGACAAAGGGCGGCGTAAGCCTGCTGTCGCTTTTTTACATAAACATCATTTTTTTGGCACAAAAATTGTGACTATCTCAACAAAAAGCATTACTTTTACAAAAAAATTTATTCTAACATTTTAATTCATAAAAATCATGGATCAGAACACTATTAACAATCCCATGCCACAAGGCAACATGGGAGCCAACAACCAAAATCCGGTAAACAATCTTTCGGTAGGAAATGCCGCTAAGGGCTGCTTCGGACTGAGCAAGACAGTAGTGATACTAATCGTTATTGCCTTAGCGCTTGGCGGATATGGATGCTCTAAGCGCAACAGTTTTGTAACACAAGAAAAAGAAGTTGACGCAGCTTGGTCAAAGGTTGAGGCCGACTATCAACGCCGTAGCGACCTTTATACCACTATTGCCGCCAACCTTAAGAAATATGACAAACACGAGAGAGAGACCTACCAGGGAGTGACTAACGCCCGTGCTGGTGTTAGAAACAGCGAGCAACAAGACCAGGCTTTGCAGCAGATGCAGGCTCTCGCCGACTCAGCTCAGGCTCTCAAGGGTGTTAAGGTTGATCCCAACGATGAGCAGGCAATCAACAACTACCTCAACTCACAAAAGAAACTGAAAGAACAACTCAATCTTGCCATCAATGTTGTACATGAGGCCTACCCCGACCTCAAAGCCGAAGACCTGCACAAAGATTTCCAGGCACAAATGGAGGGCACCGAGAACCGCATCAACACTTCTCGCAAGGACTACATTGAGAAGGTTAAAGAGTATAACACCAACATTGATCTGTTCCCAGGCAATATCGTTGCTGGCATATTCGGATTCAAAGCTAAACCACAATTCAAGGCCGAAGAAGGAACCGATAAAGTGCCCAACGTAGATAGCATGCTTGAGGACTAACTCAAGTAGTGCAACAGGGAACGCGAGAGACAAGCTCTCAACCCTGTGACGGACAAGGCACGCCTTGTCCCTACTGAACTATGAACTTTCTCAACTCTCTCCACTCTTAACTAAGAAAAAGATGCAACTCGACAACTTTATCAGCAAGCACGACCAAGGACGCGTGGTGGCGGCTATTGGCGAAGCCGAGAAGATGACCTCGGGAGAGATACGCGTGCACATCACCCCACGCTGTGGCAAGGACGTGATGCACGACGCCATCAACGCCTTCGACCGACTGGGGATGTACAAGACTCGCCACCGCAACGGCGTGCTCATCTTTGTGGCATTTGAGAGCCGCAAGTTTGCCATCCTCGGCGACAGCGGCATCAACGAGGTGGTGTCGGCCAACTACTGGGACCAGGAGAAGGACATCCTGCTTGAGTATTTCAAGCAGGGCGACCCCGCCACAGGTCTGTGCACCGTCATCTCACGCGTGGGCACAAAGCTCAAAGCCTACTTCCCCATCGAGGACGACGACGTTAACGAACTTAGCAACGAGATTTCCTATGAAGCATAAAATCACCTCATTCATCGCGGTGGCAATGCTGCTCATGGCAGCATTGCCAGCTTGCGGTGCGACAACGCCGCCAACACCACCACGCCAAGAGAAAGAGAAGCAGATGCCTGCGGCTGCCGTGGGCGACAACGGCAACGTGACGGCGGTTCCCAAACAACCCACCGAGAAGAAGCTGCTGTGGGACCTGGCAGGGGTCATTGACCCCGCCACGGCACAGGAGATAGAGGACTCGCTCGAATACTTCTCGCGCACCACCAGCAACCAAATCCTGGTGATGACGGTGACCTCGATAGGTGGTGCCGACATCTCGGAATATGCCACCCAGCTGGGGCGCGACTGGGGCGTGGGACATGAAGGCGACAACAATGGTGTGGTAATCCTCATCAAGGTGAAGACCGAGAGTGAGAAAGGCAACGCCTTTATCGCCACGGGCTATGGTGTGGAGGGTGTGCTGCCCGACGTGCTGTGCAAGCGCATCATTGAGCGTGAGATGATTCCGCACTTCAAGGAGAATGACTATGCCGGCGGCATCAAGGACGCCCTAGCAGTGATCATGCCAGCCATGAAGGGCGAGTTCAACAAGGAGGAATACCTCGACGACACGGGCGACGCCATCCTGGGCCTCATCGTGTTCATTGCCATTATATGCATCATAGCGGTGGCAATGAAAAACGGGGGAGCGGGCAATGGTTCAAACACTCGCACCTACACTGGCGGACCCATCATCTTCCCTGGCTCCTTTGGCAGCGGCAGGTCGAGCGGCAGCAGCTGGGGTGGAGGCAGCTCTAGCGGCGGCTGGGGCGGCTTTGGCGGCGGCAGTTTTGGCGGCGGCGGAGCCGGCGGCAGCTGGTAGTTCTCTCTTAGTTAAAAGTTAAAAGTTAAGAGTTAAGAGTTTTTTCTAGACTATCTAGAATTTCTAGAAAATCTAGATTATCTAGAACTTATCAATTTACACTGATATTAGAGATGAAGTCATTTAAAATAGTATTAATTGCATTAGCACTCACAGTAGCTATAGCGGGCATGGCGCAGGTGCCAGAGAAGCCCGACAGCATGATGCCCGTCATCGACATGGCTGGCATCATCAAGAACGACTCCCTGGTCAATGCCCTCAACACGCGCCTCGACTCGCTCTCGCGACGCACCTCCAACCAGATTGTGGTGGTCACCGTCAACGACTTGGGCAACCTAGAGGCCAACCAGTTTGCCACACAGCTAGGCAAGAAGTGGGGCATTGGCGACAAGAAACACAACAATGGCCTGCTCATCCTCGTCAAGCCCCGTAACGACAAGGGCGCCGGCGAGGTGTATATAGCTCCTGGCGGAGGTCTTCAAGGGGCTCTGCCCGACGTGAAGTGCCGCTGGATCATCGACTCCATCATGGTGCCGCATCTCAAGCAGGGCGACTATGCCAGCGGCATAGAGGCGGCAATCGACCACATTGAGCCTATTGTATTAGAAGAGTATGAGCAAGAGCAGGTTGCTGCCACCCAAAACAATAAGGACAGCAAAGGCAGTGGCAACGGCTGGTGGATTCTGGGCGGAATTGCTGCCGGAATTGGCGGACTGGCATTATTGAGAAAACGCAACAAGAAAAATATGCCTCAACCACCCGCCGACGGCAATCAGGCGGCAGCAGGTGCAGCCAGTGCAGCAACGGCACTGGCAGCAACAGCGCCACAGGAAGAACCCGCCGAGGAAGAAACCCAAGACGAAGAGGAAGAGGACAACGATAACGACGACACTAAACCCAGCGAACCCGAGACTTACAAATACAAATACGGTGGCGGAGACTTTGACGGCGGCGGTGCTGGAGCAAAATTCTAACAACACTTTATAAAACTAATAATAAGAGCCCACTTTAAAAAATTAAAGCACACGAATTAAACGAATTACAACGAATTCACTTTATTATTATGACTGAGTTCTTTAACAAAATAGGTGATGCTATTATTGCTACAGCCGACATGCTGTGCGACTATCCCGAATTCCTGCTGCTGATAGGCGGTGGACTGTTCTTATTCATCTTCTCGAGGGCCGTGTCGCTCAGGCGACTGCCACAGGCCATTGCCGTGCTGCGCGAGAAGCAAGCCACCAGCAGTGGCAAGGAGACGGGGCAGATAAGCTCGGTGCAGGCACTGCTCAGCGCCATCGCCGCCACCGTGGGCATGGGCAACATCGCCGGCGTGGCGGTGGCACTTACCGTGGGCAACGGCAATCCAGGTGTGATATTCTGGATGTGGGTGAGCGCGCTGGTGGGAATGACCACCAAGTTCTTTGAGGGAACGCTCGCCATCATGTATAAGGGCAAGGACAGCGCTGGCGAGGTGCAGGGTGGACCCATGTATATCATCACCAAGGGACTGGGAGAGAAATGGAAACCACTGGCCGTGGCATTTGCCATCTTTGGCCTGGTGGGCACCCTGTGCGTGTGGCAGGCCAACCAGCTCGTGGAGAGCGTGACCACCGTCTTCACCACACCCATGGGCATTGACAACACCCCCTGGCTGCGACTCATCATGGGACTCGTGATGGTGGCTATCGTGGCTGCCGTGATCTTGCGAGGCATCAAGAGCATCGCTGCCATTGCCTCAAAGATGGTACCCCTCATGGTCACCCTCTACCTGATCATGGTGCTTGTGATCATGGCACTCAACTACGACAAGGTGCCAGGAGTCTTCGCCTCGATATTTGAGGGAGCCTTCACCTTTGAGGCAGGACTCGGAGGCTTTGCCTACGTGGCCCTCATCGGTGCGCGCCGCGCCGCCTACGTCAACGAGGCCGGCATAGGTACCGCCTCAATGATGCACGGCGCCAGCAAGAACACCGAGCCCGTGCGCGAGGGACTCATCGCCATGCTGGGACCCGCCATCGACTCGGGCTTGATATGCACCCTCACCGCCATCCCCATCATCATCGCCGGCAACTACATAGGCGTGGGCAACGACCCTAAAGGACTGGCAATAGCCCTCGGAGCCTGGGAACAGCTGCTGCCACACATTGGGCACTACCTGCTCATGATCATTGTGTTCTTCTTTGCCTTCTCCACCATGTTCACCTATAGCTACTATGGCTTGAAGTGTACCAACTTCCTCTTTGGCGCGCACAATGCCAAGTACTACAACTACTACTACCTCGTGATGATTGTGGTAGCCGCCGTGGTGCCACTGAAGGTGGTGGTAGGCTTCATGGACATCGCCTTCTTCCTGATGGCATGCTGCACCATGACAGCCATCCTGCTCCTCTCGCCCCGAGTGATAAAAGCCGAGAGGGACTACTTCAGCAAGAAGAAAAATGCGACTGCCAAGATGAAATGAAGCACACACCATAGCCCAATCCCCGATCCCCGATCCTCAATCCCCGATCCCCGATCCCCAATCCCCGATCCCCAATCCCCGATCCCCGATCCCCCAAATATTATTATTATGATAGGAGCAATTATTGGAGACATTATAGGCTCGATATATGAGTTTGACAACATTAAGAGCAAAGAATTTGAGTTCTTTGACGACCGAATGTGTTATACCGACGACAGCATCTTGACCATTGCCACGGCCGACTGGCTGCTCAATGGTGGAGATGCCGCCAAGTATTACCTGCGTTATGCCAACGACTACCCTAATCCCATGGGCAGCTACGGAACAAGATTTGTCAGCTGGGTGCATCGCGCCAACCAGGGCATCATTGAGCCCTACAACAGTTGTGGCAACGGCAGTGCCATGCGTGTAGGTCCTGTGGGATGGGCCTTCGACAGCGAACAAGCCACACTTGACGCCGCCAAGCAATCGGCAGAGTGCACGCACAACCACCCAGAGGGCATCAAGGGAGCACAGGCTACCGCTTTGTGCATCTACTTGGCACGCCATGGCGCATCGGCACAGGAAATCAAGGAGCGCATAGAGCAGGACTATGGCTACGACCTGTCGCTGACGATTGACGAGATGCGTCCTCGCTACTCATGGAGAGGCCTAGATGGAATGATCGACGGAGGCACATGCCAGGGCAGTGTGCCGCAAGCCATTGCCTGCGCTTTGCAAGCCACAGGCTTTGAGGATGCCATTCGCAACGCCATCTCCATTGGTGGCGACAGCGACACCATAGGGTGCATCACTGGCTCAATAGCACAAGCCATGTTTGACGTGCCACAATCGATGCACGACAAAGCCCTCGCACTGCTCCCCGAGCAACTGCGCAACGTGGTAATGCAGTTTACTCTGGCGATGCCATCTCGCTGAATTTCCTGTTTTCGCCACTTGATTTTTTCCTGTTTTTCAGCACGCTATGATTTTTAAAAAATGCCTTGTCGTTATTTCGACAAGGCATTTTTCAATTAACCCGTTGTAGTTTCTTTACTGCTTGAGAATCTGCTTGATAGCGCGCGAGCCGCTGTGAGTGCGGGCCTATAATCGTTCCTCTCCAGCCTGTGGTGGGAGTTCCTCTTCGAGGCACTTCCTTATTATCAAAGTGTTTTGCCAAAATTTGATGTTTTTTAATTCCGCCAACGGGATTAATATATGCAACAACAAGCCAATCTATTGAATAATTATTCATCGCAAACTAGTATTTTCATAGCTCGTTTAAGTGCCCTCAGCACTAACTATAGACACCAAGTTCCCAAAGCTCAAAAGCTTTAGGAACTTGAATAGTTTTTTATTGATGAGGTTATTTCACAGTGTAGGTGAGTGTGCCTGTGCGCTCCACTGCGGTGTTCTTGGGCACCTTGAATGTTGACCTAAGTGCTAGGGAGCGGCATATCTGGCACGCTTTGGCATTACTCTTAAGGGTACCTCCTGTCACGGTGGCTTTAGTAACCTGGCCAGTGGGGCTCACCACCACTTGCACTACCACAGTCCCGGGCCCGGGGCTGGGAGCAGTGGGGAAATGCTCGGCAGTGTATCCTCCTAGTCCTCCCCCTATGGCGGGTTTTCCCATCGTGCCATTGGGGGTACTGCCTGGGGCGTTGCCGTTGTCGCCTTTCTTGAAGGCATTGCTCATCTGCTGCTCGGCTTTTTTCTGAGCCTCCGATTTGGGGCTCGTGGTAGGTGGTGTGGGCGCAGTCGGTTTTGTCTCTCCCTTCGACTTTGGCTTGGGAGGAGCCTCCTCAGGGGTGACAGTCTTTTTCTGTGGTTTTGTCTCTTTTTTAGGCTGCTCGGTGACCTTCATGGGCGACTCTTTCTTGGTGGAAACGGGCGGTTGCGGGGGCTCATCGACAGCACCCTGGTTGTCGAGCTCGTTCTGGCCCGCCTCTTGCGGGGGATTGTCTTGGGTGGGTTGCTCCTCCTCTATGGGTTCGCCTGGCTCTGCCGACTCTTCATTGGCATTAGCTAGCATCTGCTCAAACTCCACAAACTCCTCATCCTCTCCACCAAACTCGATGGGCTCTTGCATCTGTTGCAGCAGGGCCTCCTTGGGAGGATAGTCGTAGTGCAAGCTGGTGACAAACAGAGTAGCAACAATGCCGGCACCCAGCAGCAGCGTGAGCAGCGCCGCGAGCAGTTTACTCTTGTTATCTTTTTCGGTGTCTTTTGCCATTGAGTTGCTCTGTATCGTTTACTGCACGGTGACAGTGGTTTGTGATTTCGAGTTGCTGGGAGCGGGCACGCCATTAGCATCGCCAGCAGTGGTGGTAACCGTGGTGGTAGCTCCAGCAGCCACTGGCGCGGCAGCTGGCGCAGGAGCTGGCGCGGCACCTGGCTCTTGCGCTGGCTGCTGCACGGGCGTGGAGCCGTCGAGTGGAGTCTCGGGAGCCTTATAGTTCCCCGTGCTGGGCTTGGTGGCAAGCACCACCTTGATGCCCACTTGCGAGCCCATGTCGAGTATCTCGACAATCTTGCCATAGGGCACGCTCTCATCGGCATGCAACGCTATGTATTGCGACGGGTCGCTGTTCTTTACCGCCTGCATAAATCCCGCAAGCTCCTCGGGCGACGTCAGGTCTCTCAAGTCGCCTTGCGATGTCTCGGTGTTCTGCTGCGCTTTTATCTCGCCTTTCTCGGTAATGTAGATGCGTGTGGTGGGCTTGATGGCGGTTTGCTCGCTGCTCTGCGGCAAGTTCACCTCCACCGCCGAGGGGAACACAAATGTCGATGTCACCAGGAAGAAGATGAGCAGCAAGAAGATGACGTCGGTCATCGATGCCATGCTGAACATCGACAGGGTTTCGTGTTGTCGTTTTAGTGCCATAGTTTTTTAGTAACAAGCTGACGAGTAAGCAAGCTTACAAGGCAATAATATGTTTTCCAGAAAAACAAGCCCTTAAAGCCTCCTACCCGTGTTCTAGAATATTTTACTTAGCGTTGTTATTGGGTTTGGCGGGCTCGTTGAGCAGGTCCATAAACTCCATTGTGCTGCGCTCAAGGCGGTTCATGATTTTGTTCACGCGAGAAGTGAGGTAGTTGTAGGCAAACAGGGCCAAGATTCCCACCACAAGACCAGCAACGGTGGTCACCAGAGCCTCATAGATGCCTCCGGCAAGGATGCTCACGTTGCTGTTTTGACCTGCGCTGGCAAGCTGGTAGAATGCCTGCACCATTCCTGTCACGGTGCCCAGGAAGCCAATCATGGGCGCTCCAGCGGCAGTGGTGGCAAGCCAGTTAAAGCCCTTCTCCATCTTTGCCACTTCCATGTTGCCCACATTCTCGATAGCCACGAGCACGTCGTTCATGGGGCGACCTATGCGGCTCACGCCCTTCTCAATCATGCGTGAGTAGGGGGTGTTAGTTGTTTCACACAGATGCTTGGCCTCGTCGATTTTTCCTGACTGGATGAGGCTCTTGATTTGCTGCATGAAGTTGTTGTCGGCCTTAGTCACGCGGCTGGTTGCAAAGAGTCGCTCAAAGAAGATGTAGATGCTCACCAGCAGCAACAGTGCCAGTGGTATCATGAGCCAGCCGCCCTTTAATGTGAGATCCCACACCGATAGTGACTGGGCGCCTTGCGCACCCTCGGCAGCCGCCGAGGCGGCAAGTATCACGTTCAAAAATGTCATAACGATTGTGTCTTATTTGGTTAAATTATTAATTAGCTGATGAGCTGACGAGGCAATAGTAGCTGTCACACTTCCCCACGATCTCCGATCTCCGATCCCCGATCCCCGATCTCCGATCCTCGATCCCCGATCCCCGATCCTCGATCCTCGATCCCCGATCCCCCTACAACAAGCACTTCTGGTAAGCCTTGATGGTTTTCTCAAGTCCCAGATAGAGGGCGTCGCTGATGAGGGCATGGCCTATCGACACCTCGTTGAGGTAAGGCACATTATCTTTGAAGAACTTGAGGTTCAAGAGATTTAAGTCATGACCAGCGTTCAGCCCCAAGCCCACTTCATGAGCCACCTTAGCAGCAGCAGTGTAGGGGGCAACAGCCTGGTCGGGGGCGGTGGAGAACATCTGGGCAAAAGGCCCCGTGTAGAGCTCTACCCTATCGGCTCCTGCCTCGGCAGCCTGACGCACGCGCTCCTCGGTAGCATCAACAAAGATGCTCACCCTGATGCCGGCCTCCTTGAGGCGCGACACCACAGCCTTGAGGAAGTCCATGTTCTCGGCAACGGGCCACCCCTGCGACGAGGTGAGCACGCTGGGAGCGTCGGGCACGAGCGTGGCCTGCGCTGGCCGCACCTCAAGCACCATGTCCATGTAGCGCTTGTCGGGGAAGCCCTCAATGTTGAACTCGGTGTGCAGCGCTGGTTTCAGTTCATACACATCGCTGCGGCGAATGTGCCTTTCGTCGGGACGGGGATGCACAGTGATGCCATCGGCACCAAAGCGCTCTATGTCGAGTGCCACTTGCAGCACGTTGGGCAGATTGCCTCCACGTGCATTGCGAAGGGTGGCAACTTTATTTATATTTACACTCAGGTTTATCATAAAAATCTATGCTTTGTTTATTAATAACGTGTTGTTTTTGTATATTAGTGCATAAATGTGACCAAAAATTATTAATTTTGCCATCTCATTGGGAGCGGTCACACCATGTATTGTGATACAAAAGTAGAAGATATTAGTGAGAAATAAAAACAAAATAGCACTTTAAAAAGTTTTTTCAACGTTTTTCACACATTTACGGCACCTTTTGAGAACCCAACACACTGGCAAAGGGTCGTCTGCGGCGAGAAATTCACTGAAAATTGAAATAAAAAATTTCCTGTCAATAATATCAAGCGATGCGACCACACCTAGTGGCAATGAACAGCAAAAGCAGCATTTCATTATGGACATAGCAATTTTTGGAAATAGTTATCAAGAGAAGTATAAAGACCAGCTCAGCCAGCTACTGGCATTCTTGGGCAAGAAAGGCGATGACACTATCATGGTGGAGCGCGACTTTGCTCGCTACCTCAGGTCGTTGGGCATCAACGTGAACCAGGAGTGGGAATTCGACCGCGACAATTTTGAGGGAGCCTCGCTGGCAGTGAGCATTGGCGGCGACGGCACCATGCTCAGAAATGCGGCACGACTGGCAGCACACAACACGCCCGTGGTGGGCATCAACTCTGGGCACCTGGGATACCTCACTGCCGGACGCATCAACGAGGCCAGCGACATTATCGAGAGCATCTCCCGTGGCGAGTGCCGCCGCGAGCAGCGCACTATGCTCCAGCTCCTTGACATTGACGGCAAGCCATGCAACAATGTGGTAGCACTCAACGAGATAGCCATCTTGCGTCAAGACACCACATCGATGATCTCTATCCCCACGACCATCAACGGCACCATGCTCACCACCTACAAGGGCGACGGACTCGTGATAAGCACGCCAACGGGCTCGACGGCCTACAACATGAGCGTGGGAGGACCCATCATCAACCCCTCGACGAGCTGCCTGGTGCTGTCACCCATCTCGCCTCACTCACTCACCATGCGCCCCATCGTGGTGAGCGAAGACTCTATCATTGAAGTCACCATCAACACTCGCGCCAAGTGGATTCAGGTGAGCGTCGATGGCATGGCAATGACACTGCCCAGCGGCACCACCGTGAAGATAGCCCGAGCGCCCTATCGCCTCACCGTACTCCAAAAAAACGACCATAACTTCGCCAGCACCCTCCGCGAAAAACTCCTCTGGGGCGCCGACCAGCGATAGCTTTTTCAATTCATAATGCATAATTGTCCTCTCAACCTGCCCCCTAGGCAAACACTTAACACTTTACATTTAACACATAATATTTTCGTGTATTACATCAACGACAAGGAATTTGGAGAAGTGCTCATCTCTGTGCGCAGCAACATGCGCAATATCACCATGCGGTGGAAAGGCGGCAGCCTTTACATGAATGTGCCTCCTGGCACGTCTAAGGAACACCTGCTGAAGGTGCTCGACGAGATGCGACCCAAGCTGCGACAAGGACAGAGCAAAGATGGCCTCGCCTACCACATAGGACAAGAGATAGAATGCTACGGCTTCAAAATTGTGATTGCCGAGCAAGCAAGGTCGCACGACAAAATACTCTTTGGCAAGAATGATAATGTGGTGACAGTGAACGTGCCGCAGGGCATAGACCTCAGCTCTCACAACAACATGGAGTGGATGTCGAGAGCTCTGAAAACGGTAGCCCACAACGAAGCCTCACGCCTGCTACCTCTGGCACAACGGGTCACAGCACGGCTAGCGGTAGCACCCCACCATTTTGAGATAGGGCGAGGACTGCGCAAGCTAGGCCACTGCACGCCCAAGAGAGTCATCCAGCTCTCGGCAAACCTGGTGTTCCTGCCCGAAGAGCTCATCGAGTATGTAATATGCCACGAGCTCGCCCACCTCACCCACATGAACCACTCACCGCAATTCCATGCCCTCGTCAACCTGTATGTCAATGGCCAGGAAAAAGCCTTAGAGCAAAAACTCAAAGCATTTCACTGGCCAGTGATAAGGTGATGTGAGATTTGTTGGCAATAGAGAAATCTATTATAGCAATAGTGCATTGTCGTGCATTGCATATGCATTATGAATGCATTGTGCATTGTGCTTTGTGCATTATGCTTTGTGCATTATGCATTATGCATAGTGAATTGCATTATGAATTCTAAAATCTAGTGCGCTTCGAGCCAGTTGGCGGCGGCGCCGTGGCTGGCGGTAAGGCGCACTCGGCCATGATAGGCATTCTCCATCTCGGTAATGACTATTTCACGCACTCTCTCGAGCTCGCCGGGAATGACGTCGAAGTTCAACTCGTCGTGTACTTGCAGTATCATCTTTGACTTGATGCCCTCCTGCTCAAAGCGGCGGTAGATGGCTATCATGGCAATCTTGATGACGTCGGCGGCAGTGCCCTGGATGGGTGCGTTCACGGCGTTGCGCTCGCTGAAGCTGCGCACCACGGCATTGCGCGAGTTGATGTCGGGCAACATGCGTCGCCGCCCAAAGAGGGTGGTGACATAGCCATGCTCGCGTGCCCCAGCCACACTCTTGTCGATATATTCTTTCACCTTGGGGAAGGTCTCGAAATATCCGTCAATGAGCATCTTAGCCTCGCTGCGAGCGATGTTAAGACGCTGGCTCAGCCCAAATGCCGAGATGCCATAGAGGATGCCAAAGTTGGCGGTCTTTGCCTTGCGGCGCTGGTCGCTGGTGACCTGGTCAAGCGGCTCGTGGTAAATCTTGGCGGCAGTGATGGCGTGGATGTCCTCATCGTGGGCAAACGCATCGAGCATGGTGGTGTCGTTGCTCAGGTCGGCAACGAGGCGCAGCTCTATCTGCGAGTAGTCGGCACTGAAGAACACGTTGCCCTCGCTGGGGATGAAGGCGCGGCGTATCTCCTTGCCGTCGTCGCTGCGCACGGGGATATTCTGCAAGTTGGGGTTGGTCGATGACAAGCGACCCGTGGCAGTGACAGTCTGGTTATAGGTGGTGTGGATGCGGCCAGTGCGGGGATTCACAAGTGCTGGCAGCGCATTGACATAGGTGGAGAGCAGTTTGCGCAGTCCACGAAGCTCTAATATCTTATTTACCAGCGGATGGCGGTCGCGCAGTTTGAGGAGCACCTCCTCGGTGGTGGAATACTGGCCTGTCTTGGTCTTCTTGGCCTTGGCATCGATTTTGAGATGCGCAAAGAGCACCTCTCCCACCTGTGCCGGCGACGCGGTGTTGAACTCCATGCCTGCCAACTGGTGACACTCACGGTCGAGGGCATCGACCTGCTCGGTGAGCTTCACCGAGTAGCTGGCAAGCGCCTTCTCGTCGATGCGGGCGCCGGCGAGTTCCATGCTTGCCAGCACGCGCACCAGCGGCATCTCGATGTCGGTGAGCAGGTGCGTCATGCCGTTGCCCTCCAGGCGTTGGTCTAGTTCGGGTTTCACTGCAAGTGCCAGGTCGGCCATCTCGCATGCCCAGTTTATTAGCTTCTCGGGCTTGACTTGCGCAAAATTCTTCTGCTTTTTACCCTTGGCACCTATAAGACTCTCCACATTGATAGCCTGGTAGTTAAGCACCTCCTCGGCAATAAGGCGGGTGCTATGGCTGCGCTCGGGCTGCAGCAGATAGTGAGCCACGGCGGTGTCATAATAGGTGGCTCGATAAGTAATGCCAGCATTTGTGAGCATCACCATGTCGCGCTTGATGTCGTTGCTCACCAGCGACACACGGCCGTCGAAGAGCGGAGCCACGGCACTCATCATCCAGCCCATGTCGTCGAGGGGCATGAAGGCAGCATGATAGCGCTGCTGGCTCACGGCGATGCCCACCAGGTGGGCGCGCATCGCCTCCTCGCCATCGGCCACGAGGCACACTCCCACAGGCTTGCCGGCGGCAATGAGCTTGTCGATGAGCTGTGCCGCCTCGCTGTCGTCGGCCACCAGGCGATAGTCGTGCTCATGCGAGTCGATATTGTCCATCTCCACCACTGCCGGTTGCAGCAGAGCGATATCCCTGGTGTCGAGGTCGTCGAAGAGCGATGGCTGACCAGGGTTCTTCTTGGGGTGGTTCACAATCTCGAGCTCGGCTCGCGACACATCTTTTAGTGCTTCGGCGGGAGCGGGAGCGTTCTTCAGCCCCACATTGGCCTCGCCATGCTCAATGATGCGCACCGCCAGAGTGCGGAATTCCAGTTCCTTGAACACGTCGGCCAGGGCCTTCATGTTAGCGGGCTTGCGCCGCAGCAGCTCCTCGTCCCACTCTAGCGGCACATCGGTCTTGATGGTTGCGAGGAATTTCGAGAACTTGATTTGTTCCACATTAGCGGTGACATCGCGTTGAAGGGCACCTGTGAGCTTATCGGTGTTAGCAAGCAGGTTCTCTACCGAGCCAAACTCATGGATGAGCCTCTTAGCTTTCACCTCTCCCACGCCAGGGCATCCGGGTATGTTGTCCACAGTGTCGCCCTGCAGTGCCAGCAGGTCAATGACTTGCAACGGTGTGGTGAACCCATATTTCGCATTTATCTCCTCTACGCCAAGAATCTCCACCTCGCCACCCTTGCGGGCTGGGTGATAGATTTTTACATTCTCGGTCACGAGCTGCCCAAAGTCCTTGTCGGGGGTCATCATGTAGGTCTCGATGCCCAGCTCGCCAGCCTTGTGTGCCAGGGTGCCTATCACGTCGTCGGCCTCATAGCCTGGCACCTCTATCACGGGGATGTTGTAAGCCTCGATGATGCGCTTTATGTAGGGCACCGCGAGCTTAATGTCCTCGGGGGTCTCATCGCGGTTGGCCTTATACTCTTTGTAGGCCTCATGGCGGAAGGTGCCGCCAGGAGGGTCGAAGCACACGGCAATGTGCGTGGGCTGTTCCTTTTTGAGCACATCTTGCAGAGAGTTGACAAAGCCAAAGATTGCCGACGTGTTAAGACCGCCACTCGTAATCCGAGGGTTGCGCATCAGAGCATAATAAGCTCTGAAAATAAGCGCATAAGCATCAAGGAGAAAAAGCTTCATGTTTAGTTAAGTATTAAAAAGGTTGTAAGGATTAAATCTTCGTTGGCCGTTTTTCTAGAATTACTAGAAAATCTAGATTGTCTAGAAAATCTATTTTCTAGATTTAACAATCAACGACCAACGAAAAGAAAGTGGCTAGCGCGATTAAAACGCTTTTTTGTCGGTTCCAGTGAATGACTGGAACAGGGCGTTAGCGAGGCTTGAGGCACCAATGCGGAAGTAGCGGTTGTCGAGCCACTTGTCGCCAAGCACCTCCTTGACGATGGTGTAGTATTTCACTGCATCCTCGGTGGTGCGAATGCCGCCGGCAGCCTTGAAGCCCACCATCACGCCATGTTTCTCGTAATACTCCTTGATGCACTGGCACATCACCCATGCAGCCTCGAGCGAAGCACCAGGGTAGATCTTGCCGGTAGAAGTCTTGATGAAGTCGGCTCCCGAGTACATTGCCAGTATCGACGCTTTCTTGATGTTAGCGGCAGTCTCCAGGCAGCCAGTCTCGAGGATTACCTTGAGCATCTTGCCGTGGCAGGCATGCTTAATCTCGCTGATCTCGTCGCACAGCTCCTCGTAGGCCTCATCAAGAAAGTAGCCCATGTTGATGACGATGTCCACCTCGTCGGCGCCATCGGCAACGGCCAGGGCGGTCTCAGCAATCTTGGTCTCCAGGTGAGCCTGCGAAGCCGGGAAGCTGGCGCTGCACACCACCACATCCACGTCGCTCACCTCAAGGTTGGCGCGCACCACTTGAGCGAAGTTGCTATAGACGCATATTCCCGCCACGTTCTTGCGGTCGGGGTAGTTGCGCCAGTAGTCGTTCACCTTTTGAGTGAATGCTGCCACGCTGCGCTCGCTGTCGGTAGTGCTCAGGGTGGTGAGATCTACCGTGTTAAGCAGGAACTCCTGCACCTGGGGTGTGTTGTTCTCGGCAGCATGCTCGTCAATTATTTTTGCCACTTGAGCACGCACCTGTGCATCGTCTTCAATCACGTTGCTGCCATTGATAGCAGCCAAATACTTGTTTTGAATAACTTGTTCAGACATAACAATTTTAGTTTATAGTTTTCTGTCTCATGATCACTCGACCGCTTGATTGCTCGAGTGACCGGTATTTATTTTGTCGTTCTCTATGTGGCGGTGGGCGTCGCGGCGGGTCTTCTTGGCGAAGTTGCGCTCAATGGCGGCATCAAGGTCAATACCCGTCTGGTTAGCCAGGCACATCACCACCCACAGCACATCGGCGAGCTCGTCGGCCAGGTCCTTGCCTTTATCGCTCTCTTTCTCGGACTGCTCGCCATAGCGCCGCGCTATGATGCGTGCCACCTCGCCCACCTCCTCGCTGAGGATGGCCATGTTAGTCAACTCATTGAAGTAGCGCACCCCATAGGTCTTTATCCATTGATCGACGCGTTGCTGCGCTTCGTGTATCGTCATAATTTGGTAATTATAAAAAAATTGTCAAGGCAATAAAAACTCAACATTCACGACTTGCTGTCCTCCTTGTGAGTTGCCGCAAAGATAGTGTTTTCTTCTCACATAACGAAATTTTATATTTATTTCGTGACAAATTGTAGCTCTTTTTTAGCAATTATAGTTAACTAATCTATATAATTAATTGCAACACATAAATTTAGCGGATGAGCGTTTGCCCATCCGCTAGACATTTTTTCGTGACTCTTCACATGCGCTTACTTGGCGATGAGCAGGAAGTAGTTCTTCTTGCCGCGCTGAGCCAGCAGATACTTGTCGTTGAGCAGCATAGAGCTGTCGATGACCATGTTCTGGTCGGTAATTTTCTCCTTGTTGATGCTCACACCGCCGCCCTGCGTCATCTTGCGCATCTCGCCCTTACTGGGGAAGACTGCGGCATCCTCGGTGAGCAGCACGATGGCTGGCACACCAGCGTTGAGAGCCTCGCGACTGACCTCAAACTGTGGCACACCCTCAAATACCGACAGCAGTGTGTCCTCGTCAATCTTGTGGAGGATGTCCTTGGCCTTGTTGCTGAAGAGAATCTGCGACGCCTCTACCGCCATCTCATAGTCCTGCTCGCTGTGTACCATGATGGTGATTTCCTTAGCCAGGCGTTTTTGCAACGGACGCATGCCAGGGTCACGCTCCTGCTCCTCTTCCAGGGCCTTGATTTCTTCCTGGGTGAGGTCGGTGAAAATCTTGATGTACTTGGCAGCGTCGGCGTCGCTCACGTTGAGCCAGAACTGGTAGAACTTGTAGGGCGAAGTGCGCTTGGGGTCGAGCCACACGTTGCCACTCTCGGTCTTGCCAAACTTGCCACCGTCGGCCTTGGTGATGAGCGGACAGGTGATGGCAAAGGCCTCGCCACCAGCGATGCGGCGTATCAGCTCGGTGCCAGTGGTGATGTTGCCCCACTGGTCGCTGCCGCCCATCTGCAAGCGGCAACCCTCGTGCTCATAGAGGTAGAGGAAGTCGTAGCCCTGAAGAAGCTGGTAGCTGAACTCGGTGAACGACATGCCGTGGTCGGCGTTGGCTGCCAAGCGCTTCTTCACGCTGTCCTTAGCCATCATGTAGTTGACGGTGATGTGCTTGCCAATGTCGCGAATGAAGTTCAGGAACGAGAACTCCTTCATCCAGTCGTAGTTGTTCACGAGGATGGCGTGGTTAGGAGCGTCGCTGTCGAAGTCGAGGAAGTGCGACAGCTGCGCTTTGATAGCCTCCTGGTTGTGGCGCAGGGTCTCCTCGTCGATGAGCTTGCGCTCCTGCGACTTCATTGATGGGTCGCCTATCATGCCGGTGGCACCTCCCACCAGGGCGATGGGCCGGTGGCCAGCGCGCTGGAAGTGCTTGAGCATCATGATGCTCACCAGGTGGCCTATGTGCAGCGAGTCGGCAGTGGGGTCAATGCCCACATAGGCACTCGTCATCTCTTTGTTCAACTGTTCTTCAGTACCAGGCATGATGTTAGCAATCATGCCTCTCCAAGTTAGTTCTTCTACAAAATTCATCGATTTATTATGCGTTTTTGGTGAATATTCTTTATATACGGCTGCAAAGGTAGTAAAAAGATTTCAGATTTTCAGAAATCAGATTTCACATTTTGTCCAAAACATTGTCGTTGAAAGCTAAACAGGTCATTAGGTTTTATAAAAAAGAACCCCTCTAAAAAAACTTATCTCGGCCTAATGACCTATTTTGGGTTAAAGCTCCACCAACCGAGAAAAATGTTTTGTCATTGTTGCTAATTGTTTGACAAACTTAGAGAAAAATGTCGTAACTTTGCAGCCCGAAATAACACACAGACTCGTAAACTAAAATATATATTATGGCCGAGAGCAACTTTATTGATTATGTGAAGATAATGTGCCGCAGCGGGCATGGCGGAGCAGGCTCCAAGCATCTGCACCGAGCTAAATATATCCCTAAGGGGGGACCCGACGGAGGCGATGGCGGTCGTGGAGGCCACATCTTCCTCAAGGGGAACCGCAACCTGTGGACCCTCATCCACCTGAAATATCAGCGACACATCTTCGCTACCGACGGCGCACCAGGCTCCGAGAACCAGTGTACCGGCAAGAAGGGCGAGGACCGAACCATAGAGGTGCCGTGCGGCACTGCCGTCTATGACGCCGAGACGGGAAAGTTCCTGTGCGACGTGACCGAGGACGGACAGGTGGTAAGACTCTTGAAAGGCGGGCGAGGAGGCCTGGGCAACGTGCATTTCAAGACCGCCACGCGGCAGACGCCACGCTTCGCTCAGCCTGGTGAAGACGGGGTGGAGAAAACCATCATCCTGGAGCTGAAGCTGCTCGCCGACGTGGGTCTCGTGGGATTTCCCAATGCCGGCAAATCGACGCTGCTCTCGGTAATAAGCGCCGCAAAGCCCAAGATTGCCAACTACCCCTTCACTACCCTCGAGCCCAACCTGGGCATCGTCACCTATCGGGGACAGCAGTCGTTTGTCATGGCCGACATACCTGGCATCATCGAGGGTGCCAGCGAGGGCAAAGGCCTGGGGCTTAGATTCTTGCGACACATAGAGCGCAACGCCGTGCTGCTGTTCATGATTCCGAGCGACACTAGCGACATAAAACGCGAGTATGACATCCTGAGCAACGAGCTCGCCACCTTCAACCCCGACTTGGTGGAAAAGCCTCGCGTGCTGGCAATCACCAAGTGCGACCTCATCGATGAGGAACTCAAGGAAATGCTGCGCGAGGGACTGCCCAGCGACGTGCCCGTGGTCTTCATCTCGAGCGTGGCACAACAGGGTCTCACCGAGCTCAAAGACATCTTGTGGCGAACCATCAACGACGAGCACAACCGCATCCCCGACACCGTGGCACTACACGACCTCGACGAGCAGCACCGCGTGCAGGAAGAGGACGACTTCATCTTTGCCGCCGAGGATCCTGACTACGACGACATGCCCGATGCTGGTGGCAAGATGGTGGTTGACGAGCAGGAATGGGACGACGAGTTCTGGGAAGAGAAATACAAAGACCAAGACCGCGACTTCCAAATCATCAACGACGAAGATAAGTGATAAGTGATAAGGGTTAAGGGTTAAGTGTTAAGGGTTAAGGGTTAAGTGCTTTTTCTAGAAAATTTAGAAAATATAGATTATCTAGAAAATCTAGTAACAACTAGGAAAAAGAAGAAAATGGCTATTGAGAGGATAAACATCTGTGTCTTCGGCGCTTCGAGTCGCGACTTGGAGCAGCGCTACGTTGACGACGCCTACCACCTGGGCACGCTCATAGCACAGCGCGGATGGGCATGCTACAACGGCGCCGGATGCGAGGGGCTGATGCGAGCCGTGAGCGACGGAGCGCTCGACGCTGGTGGTGAGGCCATTGGAGTGATACCGCAGTTCATGGTCGATAACGGGTGGCACTACAACCGCCTCACGCGCATCATCACCACCAGCGACATGCACCAGCGCAAGCTCACCCTGGCACAGAGCACGCAGGCCGTGATAGCCCTGCCAGGCGGCTGCGGCACCCTCGAGGAGCTTCTTGAGGCCATCACCTGGCGGCAGCTCAACCTGGCTCCAAAACCCATCGTGGCACTCAACACCCTGGGCTATTACAACCTGCTCGCCCGCATGCTCACCACAGCCATCGAGCAAGGCTTCATGCGCAAGAGCCACCACCGCCTGGTGCAGCTGGCCAGCACCCCCGAGCAAGCCATTGCCATCATCGAGAACGAGCTCGCCAATGCTCCTGAGCCCATAGAATCAAAATACTAGACAACCACAGCAATGCCCACCCACAACACACCACATATCACCGACACCACATCAACAACTGCCACCCACACTGCCGCCGCGACGACCGCTCGCGACACCATCATCGCACCAGCGAAGCACAAGGCGCAGTACCTCAGCGGCTTTCCCGAGCCGCAAGGCAACGACACCACCACGGCTCGCATGGCACAGATGCCAGTAATGGAAGTGCCTAAAGGCACCAATGCACGCACCCACAACACGTCGCCACTGCACGACACTGGGTCGATGATCATGCTGCTACTCTCGTGCCTGTTCCTGATGACGAGCTACCGCCTGGGGCGCTCCTACATCGCCAACCTGGGCCACTACCTGTTCTCGCCCAAGGGCAGTGACGACCTCTTTGCCGAGCACACCAGCAACGACGCGCGCATCATCATCGCCATGATTGCCAACACCTGCCTCATGGGAGGCATCATGCTCTACTACGGACTGCTGTGGTACAACCCGTCGCTCACCGTGGCGCTACAAGCCTCGGTATTCAAGCACGTGCTCACTCTCACGCTCGCCATGGCAACATTTGTGACGCTGCAGCTGCTGCTCTACAGGCTACTGGGCTTCACCTTTGCCACCGAGAACCTCACCAACATGTGGGTGCAGGGCTTCCTGGCATCGCAGGCGGTGCTCGGACTGCTACTCTTCCCGGTGGCGGTAATCACCCTGGTCTTCCCTAGCACCATAAAAATGATGGTCACTACTGCTGTTGTCCTATACATTCTAGGGAGAATAGTCTTTATTTCTAAGGGTTTTAGAATTTTTTTCAACAATTTGTCCTCTAGTATTTATTTTATTTTGTACCTTTGCGCCGTCGAAATTGTACCCCCTCTCCTGGCTCTTGCCGGTACAGTTTATGTGTGCACCATATTATAAATTTAAAGTATTGAAACTGTGAAGATTAAGAAAATCTTGGTTTCTCAACCGAAACCATTATCTGAAAAATCTCCTTATTTCGATTTGGAAAGTAAGTATGGCGTTGAAGTAGTTTTCAGGCCTTTTATCAAAATTGAGGGGTTGACTTCAAAAGAATTCCGGCAGGCTAAAATTCCCATCAACAACCACACAGCTGTGATTTTCACGGCACGCACCGCTGTCGATCACTACTTCAGACTTTGTAAGGAACTGAGTTTCAAAGTCCCCGACACTATGAAATACTTCTGCGTGAGCGAGACCATTGCCCACTATCTGCAAAAGTATATCATCTACCGCAAGCGCAAGATTTTTTACACCGAGACAGGACATGCCGAGTCGCTATTGCCACTGCTGGCAAAGCACAACAAAGAGACCTACCTCTACCCCATCAGCGACGTTCACGACCAAAAGCTGCACATCCCCGAGGATGGAAGCATCAAGTTCACTAAGGCTATAATGTATCGCACCGTGAGCAACGTGATTGGCAACGACGAGCCCTTCGACTACGACATGATTATTCTCTTCACACCATCGGGGGTGAAATCACTGATCCAGAGCTTCCCACACTTTGAGCAAGGCAACATCGCCATTGGCGTGATGGGAACCAAGACTATAGAAGAGCTCAAAACCAATGGCTTGAGACTTGACTTCACCACTTCGCCTAAGGCTCCTTCAATAGCAGCAGCCATGGATCAATACATCGCTGCACACCTCGACGACCCCGATGAGCCACGCATCGAGCAAGAGCGATTCCCAGAACCAGAACCAGAACCCATCCCCGAGCCAAAGGCTGAGGAGAAGGTAGAGGAAAAGGTAGAGGAACAACCCAAAGCTGAGGAACAACCCAAAGCTGAGGAACAACCCAAAGCTGAAGAAAAAGCTGAAGAAAAGAAAGCTACAGCTAAGAAAACTCCTGCCAAGAAGGCTCCTGCTAAGAAGGCGACCACCAAGAAGGCGACTACAACTAAAAAAGCTACTGCCACCAAGAAAGCCGAGCCAGCTAAGAAGGCCACTGCTACTAAGGCCACTACCGCCAAGAAAGCCGAGCCAGCTAAGAAGACTGCCGCAAAAGCTGCACCAGCTAAGAAGGCAACTGCTATTAAAGCCACTGCCGCCAAAAAAGCCGAGCCTGCTAAGAAGGCAACTGCTACTAAGGCCGCTGCAGCCAAGAAAGCCGAGCCAGCTAAGAAGGCTGCCGCAAAAGCTGAACCTGCCAAGAAAGCTGCACCAGTTAAGAAGACTGCACCAGCAAAGAAGGCAACTGCTACTAAGGCAACTACCGCAAAAGCAGCAACCACTAAAAAAGCTACAGCAAAGAAGACCACCAAGAAGACCGACAAATAATGCGCTTCTTGCCATAACAAAAAGCCATCCCCACAGCCTCGCCATGAGGTTGTGGGGATTTTCCTTTCTTTAAAACCAGTTACTTCAAATTTAAGTTTTGGGAATATCTTACGAAACTTGAGTTGCGCATTGCGGTTGTTATGTGGGTGATTATGGCCGCTGGCCAGCGCCCTCGCCCTAGTCTCCGGACACTGCAGCCATGCCCACTCGCTTGTGCATTACGCATCGTGCATTGTCGCATTGTGCATTACGCATTGTGCATTACGCATTGTGCATTACGCATTACGCATTGTGCATTACGCATTGTGCATTACGCATTACGCATTGTGCATTATAATCAGTCTCCCATCTTGAACATGTCCTTGATGCCGCCTATGCTGCCCATGAGGTTGCTGGCCTCGTAGGGGAGGTAAACGGTCTTGGTAGCGGGACCGCTGGCAATGCTCTGCAACGTCTCGATGTAGTTCTTGGCGAGCAGGTAGTTGGCAGGATTAGCGCTCTTGCCCACAGCCTCGGTGACCTTCTGAATGGCGATAGCTTCGGCCTCGGCACGGCGCACTCGAGCAGTGGCCTCACCCTCGGCGGCGAGGATAGCCTTCTGCTTGGCGGCCTCGGCGCGGTTGATAACCGATGTCTTCTCGCCCTCCGACTGCAAGATCACGGCAGCCTTGTCGCCCTCGCTGGTGAGGATGGTGGCGCGCTTGTTACGCTCGGCCTGCATCTGCTTCTCCATGGCCTGGAGCACACTGGCCGGCGGCATGATGTCTTGCAGCTCCACGCGGTTGACCTTCACGCCCCACTTGTCGGTGGCGTCGTCGAGCACAGCGCGCAGCTTGTTGTTGATGGTGTCGCGCGAGGTGAGGGTCTGGTCTAGCTCCAGCTCACCGATGATGTTACGCAGAGTGGTCTGCGTGAGCTTCTCGATAGCGTTGGGCAGGTTGCTGATCTCATACACCGCTTTGAACGGATCCACAATCTGGAAATAGAGCAGCGCGTTAATCTGCATCTGGATGTTGTCCTTGGTGATAACATTCTGCTTGTCGAAGTCATAGACCTGCTCGCGAAGGTCAATCTTGTTAGTATAGACATATCGCCCGTTGGCCAGCGAGATGATGGTCTTGGCACGGTCGATGAACGGGATGATGATGTTGATACCGGGCTTGAGTGTGGCGTGATATTTTCCCAGGCGCTCCACAATCTTTGTCTCGCTCTGCGAGATGATTACAAGGCTCATCTTGATGAAAATGAGCACCAGCACTACGAGTGCAATAATAACAATTAGAGAAATTTGTCCTGAATCCATAAGTAATTATTTAAAAGTTATTGGTTTTTTCTATAAGTCTGACTGGGTGGATAAGCAATGTTACACTGGCTTCACGGTGATGATAGTGCTTGCCATAGCCACCACCTCGACGCGGCTGCCAGTGGCGATGGCACTGTCGTTCTCGCCGCAGGCTTTCCATGAGTCGCCGTCAATCTTCACGCGGCCGTAGCCGCCAGCGGCGATAGCATCGGTGACCACGCCCGTGCGACCTATCATGGCATCGGCATTGCTAGGGCGCTCATCATCATTGCGGTGAAAATACTTCAGCGCCAGCGGCCTCACAAAGAACAGGCACAGCAGCGACGCCACAGCAAAGATGATGATTTGCACCGTGAAACCCGGCACAAACGCTGAGGCGATGGCGGTGATAAAAGCACCTATCGAGAAACACATAATGAAGAAGTCGCCCGAGGTCAACTCTAAAATCAGGCACAGGAAGCCCACGAGCGTCCAAAATTGCCACAGGTTGTTACTAAAATAATCTATCATAGCTATATCGTTTTTAATAATTAATAGGTTTCTTGCAATAAAGTGCGTAAAAGTAGAAAAAAAATCACACACTGTCAACATAATTGGCAAATTTAATTGCATTTTACTACATTATCAGCAAAAAGTGTGCCAAAAGGAAGTTTTGTCGCTGCGCTGGTTGTGACGCTGCGCTGCGCTCGCTGGTTTTGGCGCTGCGCTGGTTTTGACGCTGCGCTCGTTTTGACGCTTCGCTGTGCTCGCTGGTTTTGGCGCTGCGCTGGTTGTGGCGCGGTGCTGGTTTTGACGCTGCGCTGGTTGTGACGCTTTGCCTGCTAATCATGCTGATATAAAAACATAATGATTTTTGTAATTGTGGATAAATGTTTGTACTTTTGCAAAAAAACAAAGACGATTATGCGAATAGTAATACAGCGAGTGACAGAGGCATCGGTGTCGATTGACGGAGCGGTGCACAGTGCGATAAAAGGTGGCTTCATGGTGCTGGTGGGGGTGCGCGAGGGCGACACCGAGGACGACGTGCGGTGGCTGGCGCAGAAGACGGTGAACCTGCGCGTGATGGACGACGAGGCGGGCGTGATGAACCGCAACATCCTCGACGCTGGCGGCCAGGTGCTCGCCGTGAGCCAGTTCACGCTCAACGCCTCTACCAAAAAAGGCAACCGCCCAAGCTATATCCACGCCGCTGGCCACGACCTGGCGGTGCCGCTCTATGAGCTCTACTGCAACGAGGTGGAACGGCTGATGGGTCGCGAGGTGCTGCGCGGCGTCTTTGGCGCCAACATGCAGGTGTCGCTCATTAACGACGGCCCTGTGACCATCATCATCGACTCGCGACTCAAGGAATAGCCACCAACGCTGCTTTAAGACAATTAACGGCAATCTTCATTCTTCTCTTTATTACTGAAAAAAACGGCGAATTAAGCGAATTAAACTATTTTTTTACTGCTGAGAATCAATGCTTTGATTTTCTGTTTTTCAGGCTTTTGGAACTATAGACTCAAAAAATGAACTTTTTAAAGAGGATCCAACCTGAAAAACAAAGAGATTTGTTGGCATTTGTCTTTTATATTCCAAAATTATTTGTATTTTTGCAAGGTCATTGATGATTTTCTTTTCTTGATATGCCGCAGTGAGAAAAGCCAAAAACACTACGTGACAAGACGCTGGGCACTAGCTTGTAAAACAACAACCAGCGCATTATAGCCCTCTAATGATTGTTTAACCCAAGTGCGGCACATTTTTTAAATATTATGAAGAAATTATTACTTATGACCATTGCGGCGACCATGGCAATAGGTGCCAGCGCCCAACCTGTCCACACCATGAGCAAGCCTAGCGGCAACGCCCGAGTGGAAATCATTACCGAGCAACCCGAGGGAACAGTAGTGTCCTACAGTCGCTCCGGTGAGTACATGACCGTGAGCCTCTATGGATATGAGGCAACGCAGCAAACTGGGCAGATGAAGATCACCTACGCCCCCGACGGCGAGACGGTGTATCTGCTCGACCCGCTGGCCTACGGCGAGGGCACCGGTGTGTGGGTGAGAGGCGAGCTCTCGGCCGACGGCACCACCATCACTGTGCCACTGGGACAATATGTGGCCTTCAACGAAGAGTACAACTACGGCCTCATCCTGGCTTGGGGTGACACCGAGATGATTGACCTGGGCGATGACTTCTACTGGATCAACTTTGTCCCCGAAGAGGGCGTTGAGGCAGCCACCTATGCTGTAGATGCCGAGCAGGGCACAATCACACTAGTTGGCTCTCAAGGCGATGCCTCGGCAACCTACCCCAACAACCTCATTGCTCACGGACTGGCTGGCGTGTGGAGCGACGACCAGTCGCTGGCAACCATCGAGTGGGGCACTACCCTTACTCCTCTCAACGAGGCTGTTGCCGCTGTTCCTGCCAACCCCGAAGCTCTTGAGTTCTTCGACTGCGGCGACGAGAGCGGATACACTCGCTTCGACTTCAACATCAACCTCTTTGATGTTGACGGCAATCAGCTGCACGCCGACAAGGTGACCTACAGCATCTACACCGACCAAGACCAGCTGTTCACCTTCGACGCCGCCACCTATGGCGCTGCCAATGGCTTTGACCAGGACATGACCGAGATTCCTTATGGCTATAGCGGCAACGACTTCTACCTGCGCCGCGTGTATTTCTACCGCACCAACACTGGCGACAACCCACTGCTCAACTGGCGCATAGGCATCCAGACGCACTACACCGTTGAGGGCGTGCGCAACTCGTCAGCCATCGTTTATCTTGAGGTGATGCCAAGTGCCATCGAGGACGTGCAGCAGGCCAAGAACGTAGTGGCCGAGCGCTATTACAACATGGCTGGCCAGGAGATTACAAACCCCACTGGCATCGCCATCAAGGTTACTACCTATAGCGACGGCACCACTTCCACTACTAAGGTTGCCAAGTAGCGCACTTCTACACACTCCACCTCGCGTTGCCGTGGCATGGTTTTGTGGCGATTTATAAAAAAAATCGCGAAAAATTTGGTAGATTGCGCAAACTAGTGTAATTTTGCACCGCATTTGGGACTTCTGGTCTCATGATGTAAGGATTGGCCTATAGTGTAACGGTAACACAACGGTTTTTGGTGCCGCATTTCCTGGTTCGAATCCGGGTAGGCCAACGCAAAGAGAGCCAGCTGCTTAGCAGCTAGCTCTCTTTATTTTATCACTGACAAGAGGACAAGAAGACAAGGGGACAAGGGGACAAGAAGCTTGTCCCAACTTAACACTTAACATTTAACACTTAACACTTACTAACATTCACTTTCTGCCGAAATCGGCGGGAATCTCGCCCCACTTGTCGGTTTGCCATTTATAGATGGGGTTGCTGGTTTGGTGCGTCTGCAACCATTTTTCTGCTCTAAGCACAATATCCATCAACCGTGAATTCCGTGCGGTGCGCTCGAGCTTGGTGCCGCACTTGCGCTTGCTCACCCATATCTGTGCCGTGCGGCTGTCGCTATAGATGGCTGTGGTAGAGTCGCCGCGGTTGTAGAGCATCGCCAGGGCATGCACTATGGCAAGAAACTCGCCAATGTTGTTGGTGCCTTGCTCAAAAGGCCCCTGGTGGAAAATCTGCGCTCCAGTATATACATCCACTCCCCTATACTCCATGATGCCAGGGTTCTTACTGCAGGCGGCATCCACCGCCCAGCTGCCAGGGATAATCTCGGGGATGAGCGTGTAGTCCACCTCATCCTTGCGTCGCGGCGCGTTAGCAATGGCCCGCAGCACCTTGCGCGCCTCCTCGTCATATCCGTTGCGCCACGCCATCACAGCCTCCTGCTGGCTGTCGAAGCTCTTGTAGCGCGCTCCAGGATAGCCCTTTGTGCGCAGTTGGCACTCCACCCACGTGTCGCAGATGCCTGGCTCGGTGCCTACCCACACCACATACCATTTTCTCTTATTGCTCGACATATATAGTAGCTTTTTTTACAGAACAAAGATTTAATTTTTTCTAGAAGGGCTAGAAGATCTAGAAATTCTAGAAAATCTAGATAGTCTAGAAAATCTAGATAGTCTAGAAAATCTAGTTAGTTGAGAGGTTGCAGTGCCCATAATCTCATCACTGTCTTCGATAAACCATAAACCATAAACCATAAACCAGTAAAACCAGTAATCAAGTTAACAACTTGCGAACCTCAAAATTATTTCACTTTTAGCCTTCTCCACAGCCACCGGGGCACGCGGCGCCACAGGGCGGTGACGATGCGCCAGCGCCAGTCGATGACCCACACATGGCGGCGCGCATCAACGGCACGCACCATGTGGCGAGCCACCTCCTGCGTGGTGAGCAGCATGGGATATTTAGGGCTGTCACCCAGCAAGGGCGTCGCCACAAAGCCTGGCCGCAAGTCGGTGAACGTGATGTTGAGACCACGCATGTGAGCCTGCTGCTCCAGGGCTTGCAGGTAGATGCCTTGAAAAGCCTTGGTCGCCGAGTAAGACGGTGCCGCACCAAGCCCCTTGGTGCCGGCTATGCTGCTGATGGCAGCAATGTGGCCGCCACCATGAGATGCCATGTAGCGAAACGCCTCGCCTATCATGCGCGTGAAGCCCAGCCCGTTAGTGGCCACGGTGCCAAGCTCTACGCTAGGCTCTAGCTCCATGTTGTGGCTGCCCACTCCCGAGGCATAGAAAAACAGATCCATGCCCCCCACCTCACCAATGAGGTGCTGCAAGCGTGCCGTGGCATCCTCGCTGGTCACATCCATGACCTGGACGTGTACCCTCGCCGGGTCTATGGCCCGCAGCTGCTCCAACGGCTCCTGCCTGCGTGCCGCCACGCCCAGTGCCCAGCCCTGCTGCAGCAAGAGCCGTGCTACCTCGTTGCCCAGCCCCGACGAGGCACCTATCACTATGGCCTTTTTCATAATCATCAAGTTAAGTGTCCTGCAAAGGTAGGACAATTATCAATAATGTGCAAACCATTGTGTGTTTCAACCCAAAATTCCATCACTTAGCAGGAAAAAAGCACAAAACATGCAAGATTTTTTTGCGTGACTTAGATATTTGTCTTACTTTTGCAAAGAAAACGAAGAATCACTAAAAATAAAACTTGTATATGAGCAAAATAACATGTCCCAATTGCGGGAATTCAGTGCCCGAAGGCTCGGCCTTTTGCAACCGCTGTGGCAGCAGGATTGAACCCCAAAACTATGGCAACAGCAACCGTTATGACCATGATGATGACTGGAACAATGGCCACACCACCAAACTTGAGCAGCGACAAAACAGCCGCAACAACAGCACAGGCAGGAGCTACACCGTCTATGCCCTTATAGCCCTTGCCGTGATAGGCTTTTGCACACTAGTATATTGCACACGCTGCAACAAGGACACCCGCCAATCTGGTCCACTCACCACCATCGACGAGAGTGCAGCCGCCTGTGCCGACACGCTGCAACGCGCCCTCAACGACTACAACTACGTGGGCGACGGAGCACGCATCGTCTATGCCTCGCGCGTGACGGGCTCGCAGCCTGGCATTAACGACGTGATTGTGGGCATCACACAAAAGACTGGCGAGTTCTACAAGATCTACAAGCTCGTCAAGAACGAGGGCAAATGGGCCATCGACCCCGAGAACATAAAGCAGATTTCCACCGCCGGCTTCGACGTGACCTTCGACCAAGACAAGATGATGGCAGGTCGCGACATCATTCCACAGGTGGTGACCATTGGCGGAAAGAAATATTTCTTCTATGCCTTCATGCAAACTCCACAGGGCGACCAGAGCAAGGCGCAAGTGGTGCTCAACATGTATGACGTGGAGTCGCGCGCCATCACCACTGCCACCTACGAGGGAGCCTTCCAAAACATCAACAGCGAGAGGGTCATCGTCTGCAACCCCGCCACTGGCTCTAGCGAGGTGGTGAAGTGGATGAACGAGACAGCTCGCAACTTCATTCGCATCATCCGCTTCCAGGGCGAGGAACAGCAGGCCGAGGAGGAAGAGAAGCAAGAAGAGCAGCAACCCGCTGAAGAAGAGAAGCCCGCCGAGGAAGTACAACCCGCTCAACCCGAGAACTCGGCAGTGACCGAGACTAAAGACAAGGACGACGCAATGTTTAACATCAACGACGTCACCAAGACTGTGCAAGCAGGAAACTACAAAGTGATGCTGCTCAAGGACGGCAGCGTGGTGAGCTATAACAGGGCCACTGGCAAGAACTCCAAGATTCATGGCGGCGGAGCTAAGGACATTGGCTTCTACGACACCGCCAATGGCATCATCAGCATTCGCAACACCGACGACACACGCAAGCGCGTGAACCTGGGCAGCGGACAGATTGTCAACCCCGAGGCAGCTCAGCCAAAGGCCGAGCCCAAAAAAGAGGAGCCCAAGAAGGAGGAACCCAAGAAGGAAGAGACCAAGAAGGAGGAGCCCAAGAAATAGGGTCTCAAGCCCATTTACTATGGACTACACCCCTCTGAGCACAATACTGGCACGCGGCGATAAAAGCATCTCACCGCGTGCTTTGTACAACTTGCAGCAACCGCTGGTAGAGGCTCTTATGGAGTGGCGCGACAGCGGCAGCACAGGGCGGCAGCTCAGCGCGCAGACGGTAGAGCTCAGCAACGACGGCAAGCACATAAGGCTCGTTGACGCTAGCAGCCTTGAGAAAGAGAACATCGCCAGCTACGGACGCCTACTGCTCACCGCCATCGACCACAGCACCCTGCGCGACAAGCGCCTGCGGCACATCGCCGAGCAGTGCGCCAGCAGCCAGGTCGCCAATCTCGAGACCGTGCACCTGCTGCTCGAGCGCATGGTGAGCAGCACCATCTACCGCCTCCTGCTCGCCATCATCATCGCCGGATGCGCCATCCTCGCAAGCTATCAACTACTACACTGAAAAACCAAACCAACTTCTATTTCTTAATTATGATAAAAACACCCTCGTTACATAGATTTCTCCTGCTCGCCATAGCACTGATCATTAGCACCACTCAAGCGCAGGCAGTGTTCAAGGAGCACGACTTCGGCAAGACTATCGATGTGCTGTGCGCCGAGCTCGAGATGAAATATAAGCAGCAAAAGCAAAGCATGAGGGAGATGGAGCTGCGGGCACAAAAGCAGCACGAGCAGCTCGTGGCCACCATGCAGCAAATCGACCAGATTTCGCTCATCCTATACTCCCAAAACAGCGATTTCACCTTCGACATGGCCTACGCGTGCCAGCAGGCTACCGACCTGTATAACAACTCACACATAGCGCATGTGCCCTTCGACAAGATAATGTCGAAGCTCAATGCCGAAATCGAGAGATATGACAGCCTCATCAATGTGCTCAAGCACATCTCGCCAGCTATCGAGAACACCGAAAAGAGCTCACTGACCGAGGTCGCCGACAGCATCATGCAGTCGCAGCAAGCCGAGGGCAATGGCAACACCGTCAACCCCGACGCCATCAACGACCCCAAGCTCGACGTGGAGAATGTGGGTCTCTATGTGCTCAACGACAAGGAAATCAAGATCAGGGAGAAATGCATCTTCTATGCCCAAGCACTGCGCAACAACACCATCAAAATCAAGGAAAAGATGAGTGCCGACAAGCGCTACTACGACGAGGTGACAGAAAAGCTCAACGCCCTGAACACCTACGCGCTCAAGCAATACGAGAACCTGCAAAACAGCATCTTCAGCAATGGCGGCAGCAACTATTTCCAAGTGCTTGCCTCGCTGGGCAACAACTACAGCCGCATCAACACCCAGCTACGCGAAAAATACCAAGAGCTCAACCGCGACGGCCAGAAGGCTAGCATCAAGAGCCAGTGGCGAGGGCCGGTAATTCTCATGACATCGGTGTTCATTCTCTTCTACATCTTCATCGCCACGATATTGAGTACCATCATCCTGCGGTGGTGCCTCCCCAAGAAGATAAGGAACAACCCTAGCTACAAGCGCCGCCGCGGCATGATAGGCCTCGCCTGCGGCGTGTTCCTCTTCTCGCTGTTTATCACCATCGCCAACTCGCTCATGCACCACAACTTCATTGTCATGGCTATAGGCATCACCCTCGACTACTCATGGCTGCTGTTTGTGATACTGCTGTCGCTACTGATAAGGCTCACCAGCAAGCAGATTAATGCTGGCGTGATGGTCTATACCCCGTTCTTGCTCATGGCTTTTGTGGTGATAGTGTTCCGCATTATCTTCATCCCTAACAATGTTGTGAACCTCATCTTTCCACCACTGATGCTGGCGTTCACCATCTGGCAGTTTATCGTTGTCAAGAAGCGCCACGTCAAGATTCCCACTATCGACATCATCTTCTCTACCATCTCGCTCATTGCCATGATAGCCTCGTGCCTGCTGGCATGGATAGGCTACACACTGCTGGCAGTGCAAATCATGGTGTGGTGGTCGTTCCAGCTGGCGTGTGTCCAGACTATCGTGTGCCTCTACGACCTGGCCAAGATGTTTAACGAGAAATTCCTCGTCAAGCGCATCTACAAGGACGAGGCCTCGAAGCTGAAAAGCAAAAACAAGAAAAACAACGAGAAAAAAATCTTCAACAAGATTCTCTCGCTCGAGAAGAATGGCGACTACATCAACCACACTTGGGCCTACGACTTCTTTATAAAGGTGGTGCTGCCAGTGCTCGCCGTTGTCTCGGTGCTGATGAGCATCCTCTTTGCCGTCAACATGTTTGACATGAAACAACTGCTGGTGAAATATTTCTACCACAATTTCATCGACCAGCAAGGACTCATACAAATCTCGCTCTACAAAATCGTGCTCGTGAGCGCACTATTCTTCGTGTTCTACTATATCAACTACCTTGCACACTCGCTCTACAGGCGCTACAAGCTAAGGCAGTTTGCCAAGACCGACGCCACACGGCGCCCCAACATCACCCTTGCTAACAACATCATCACCATCGTGGCATGGGGAAGTTTCTTCATCTTTGCTCTAGTGCTATTTAAGGTGCCCAAGAGCGGCATCTCGCTCATCTCGGCAGGCTTGGCGACAGGTCTTGGTTTTGCCATGAAAGACATCCTCGAGAACTTCATCTACGGACTCTCGCTCATGTCGGGACGCGTGAGAGTGGGCGACTATATCGAGTGCGAAGGCATCTTGGGAAAAGTGGAGAGCATAGGCTACCAGAGCACGCAGATTGTCACCCCCGACGGCAGCATCATCGCCTTCCTCAACACCTCGCTCTTCAACAAGAATTTCAAGAACTTTACTAAGAACCACAGCTACGAGTATGTGAAACTGCCCATAGGTGTGGCCTATGGAGTGAAAATCAACGAGGTGAGAGAAATCCTCGAGAACAGCCTCAACAGCCTCACCACTGCCACCAGCGCCAGCGGGCGACCAGTGATACAGAAGAAACAAGGCTTCAAGGTGCTCTTTGGCGGCTTTGGCGAGAACTCTGTAGATCTCATCGTGGCATTCTGGGTGCTCGTGGAAGAGAAAATCAGCTTCGTCTATCAGGTGAAAGAGATAATCTACAACACCCTGCAAGACAACAGCATAGAGATTCCCTTCCCACAACGCGACATCTACATCAAGCACGTGACCGAGGCCACACAAGAGGCAGCAAGCAAAGCTGAAAAAGAGCAACAATCAAGATAATAAGCACCACACTAGATTTTCAGCATTTCACCGCTGGAATTGCGGCTACTGCACATTTTATAAAAAATTAATTAAATTTCCACCAGCAGTTTAATAATTTATACCTAATTTTGTGAGCTTTTTTTCACAAGGATTTTTAGAAATCATTTTTTTTAACTAGACACCTTTTTTACACCAAGACATATAAACAATGACAATAGGCTTTGATGGCATAAGAACTGTAAACAGCGACTCCGAGTTGTCCTATTATGACCGGCTATTAATTTCATCGCTAGGAATGGAGCACCCTAGAGACTCTTTTATGGTTTATACCCCCGAGAATTCCAGCGACCGAGGACTATCGTGGCTGCTTTCTATCGCAAGCGTTCACCTGAAGACACCTTACAAGGCTTTCAGCAAATGGCTATGGCGCAACCGCAGCGGCATTTTCACCGACTTCTACCGTCACGACGTGAAAGTATTTCACGGCCTCGACTCGGTGTTGCCATCGGGACACGGCAAGAACAAGGTGAGAATGGTAATCACCGTGCGCGACCTCACCTTCAAGCGTTTCATGAACGACTACACCTGGCTCGAGAAGCTATATCGCAACTCACGCATTAGCCGCGCCTGCAAGCGCGCCGACCGCATCATTGCCACCAGCGAATATGTGAAAAACGCCATCATCAACAAATATGGCACCAGCGACAGCAAGATCGATGTCATCTACACTGCCTTCCGCGACGAGTATATCGAGAACCTGGGCGACGACATCTTCATCCAGAACACCAAGGGGAAATACAACCTGCCGTCAAACTTCATCCTAGCCATTACCAACTTCGACAACTTGAGCAACATGGAGACTCTCTATAAAGCCTTCGCCAAGATTGACGACAAGAAAATAGACCTCCTCATCATTGGCAAGAAAAACGCCCACTACCAGCAGCTCAAGCGTCTAGCCGAGAAACTCAACATCGACGAGCGCATTGTGCGAGTGTCGAGCGTCAACAAGCACAACTTCATGTGCCTCTACGCGCTGTCCAAAGCCTTCATCGACCCCTCGATGGCCGACGGCATGGGACAGTGCATCATCGAGGCCATGATTAGCGGCACACCACTCATCGCCAGCGACGACGGCTGCCACCGCGAGATAGCCAAGGACGCCGCTCTCTATTTCGACCCCAAGAACGAGCAACAGCTCGTAGCACACATCAACACCGTGCTCAACAACCCCGACAAATGCAAAACGCTCACCGCCAGGGGTAAAGAACTCGCAGCTACATTCACACAGAAAAACCTGGCACAAGCCACCATGCTCACCTACAACCGAGCTAGAGGCAAAGCGTAACTATAGGCGTGACGCCTTGTCCGTTAGCCGCGACTAGCGGAGGGTCGGCAACAACAATATATATAGGCGTCACCAGCAAAAGTGGGGAAAAAGTGGGGAAAAAGTGGGGAATTATTGAAAATAAAAAAAACGACAACCATTGAAAATCAAATGGTTGTCGGAATAAATCGTGGTCCCACTTGGGCTTGAACCAAGGACTCCCTGATTATGAGTCAGGTGCTCTAACCAACTGAGCTATGGGACCGCTCACGCCTCTAGCGAGCCGAAAAGCGACTGCAAAGTTACGTCAAAATCTTGAAACCACCAAGCCAATGGACATTTTTTGCGATTTTTTTTGCCCATTTGCACCCATTTGCGCAAAAAAGCGCATCGTCTTGAATAAAACGCAGAGTCCACATCAAATAATGAAAAACGGTGAATTATGCGAATTAAACTAATTATTTAGCTATTGAAAATCTTCGTTTTAATTTTTGTTTTTTTTGTGGAGGGCTACAGACTCAAAATTATGGACTTTATAAAATGGACTCAATAACAAGAAAACACCACTAATTTTGACATTCGCCCATTTTTGTTATCTTTCCTCTAAAGAAAATTTGAATTTATTTATCTCAACTAGCTTATAAATCAAGATTTTTATCTAAATTTGCAAGTTACAACAACCAATTCCCCTCTCACAACCCATTTTCAACAGCAAAACACTATGCAGCAGGTAAGAGCAAAGAAATCACTAGGACAGCATTTCCTCATCGACCTTGATGTGGCACAGCGCATTGCCTCAACCATCGACAACTACAAGCACCTGCCAGTGCTAGAAGTGGGACCTGGCATGGGTGTGCTCACACAGTATCTGCTCGAGGCTGGCCACAACCTCAAGGTGGTGGAGCTCGACGGCGAGAGTGTCGATTACCTCAAGGTGCATTTCCCGGCCCTCGACGGGCGCATCATTGAGCACGACTTCCTCAAGCTCGACTTGCAGGAGGCTTGCGGCACAGGCGAGATGGTGGTCATTGGCAACTACCCTTATAACATCTCGTCGCAGATATTGTTTCACGTGCTTGACTACAAGGACCAGGTGGTGTGCTGCAGCGGCATGTTCCAGCGCGAGGTGGCACAGCGCATCGCCGCTAGCCCTGGCAGCAAGACCTACGGCATCGTGAGCGTGCTGCTCCAGGCATGGTACGACATCGAATACCTGTTCACCGTTGACGAAAACGTCTTCGACCCGCCGCCCAAGGTCAAGAGCGGCGTCATCCGCCTGGTGCGAAACAATGTGACCCACCTAGGCTGCGACGAGCGCCTCTTCAAGAGCGTGGTGAAGACCTCCTTTGGGCAGCGCCGCAAGACACTGCGCAACTCGCTTCGCGGCATGATACCTCCCGAGACCTTGCCCACCCTCGATGAGCAACACGCCTCCACCTTCAAGCTCCGTCCCGAGCAGCTGAGTGTGAGCGACTTTGTGGAACTGACCAATATTATTAAAGACCTCCAGAAGACTTGAATATAAAAGAGAATAACGGCAATTTGACCTATAACGCAAATGTTGTGGCATCGTTTGCTCGTTCACTTGTCAACTTGTTAGCTAAAAATAAAGACTATGAAAGAATTTAACATTGAAAATATCGACCAGCTCAAAGAACTGATTGAGGCTAAAAACAGCGAGCAGCTCAAAGCCGAGATAAAAGACCTGCACCCTGCCGACATCGCCGAACTCATCACCGAGCTTAATGATGTTGACCAGGCGCTATTTGTCATGCTACTGCTCGACGAGGAGACGGCAGCCGACGTGCTTGCCGAGCTCGACGAGGACGAGCGTGCCGACCTGCTCGAGATAATGCCTAACGAGACCATCGCCCGCACTCTCGAGCAGATGGATGCCGGCGATGCCGTTGACCTTATCCAGGAGCTTGATGAGGACGACCAGGAGGATGTGATAAAGCACATCGACGACGTGGAGCAGGCTGGCGACATCGTTGACCTGATGCAATATGACGAAGACACCGCTGGTGGTGTAATGTCAACCGAGATGGTTGTCGTCAACGAGAACCTCTCCATGCCCGACTGCATCAAGGCCATGCGTGAGCAGGCCGAGGACATGGACGAGATCTACAACGTCTATGTCGTTGACGATGACAATCGCCTCAAGGGGGTGTTCCCTCTCAAGAAGACCATCACCAATCCGTCGGCCAACAAGATAAAATATGTAATGGAGCCCAACCCCATCTCGGTCAAGACCGACACCCCTATCGAGGATGTGGCGCTCGACTTCGAGAAATATGACCTGGTGGCGATGCCGGTGGTCGATTCCATAGGACGACTGGTGGGACGCATCACCGTTGACGACATCATGGATGAGGTGCGCGAGCAGAGCGAGCGAGACTATCAGCTGGCTACCGGTCTGGTCGCCGATGTGGAGACTGGCGACAGCGTGTGGACGCAGTTTCGCGCGCGCTTCCCGTGGCTGTTAATAGGCATCGTGGGAGGTATCGCTAATGCCCTCATTCTTGAGGGTGGAGACAACGGCGACTGGCAGACCATTCTGCCAGGACTGGCGATGTTCATCCCCCTAATAGGCGGCACGGGCGGCAACGTGGGCACTCAATCGAGCGCTATCGTGGTGCAAGGCCTTGCCAACGGCAGCCTTGAGCTCAAGCAGGCAGGCAAGCATCTGGCCAAGGAGTTCTTTGTGGCTATGCTCAATGCGGTGCTTATCGCCGGACTAGTGTTCCTCTACAACTTGATATTCCCTGCCGACGGCGACTCACAGAAAGCCCTCGCCACATCGCTGGCGGTGACCATCTCGCTCTTTGCCGTGGTGCTCTTCGCGTCGGTATTTGGCACAATAGTGCCCATCGTGCTCGAGAAGCTAAAGATTGACCCTGCCATCGCCACAGGCCCCTTTGTGACGGTGACTAACGATATCGTGGGCATGCTCATCTACATGTTCATCAGCAATATACTCATCTCCATCATGATAGGATAAAAAACACACTCAAACTCCCCCTAAACAAATCTCGTTACTCGTGAACTACTAGTTTCAGATTATGCCGAAACTAGTAGTTTTTGTAAGGTGTTTATTTAAAAAAACACCTCTTTTATTGAAAAAAATTGGTTATTTCGTTTCGTGAAGGTACTTTTGTCGCTTGTGACGAAGATGTTATAAATCTTAAAATACATTATATTTATGAAGAAGACTTTATTATCAATCCTAATTCTGACAGGAGTAATGGTGGCATCAGCGGCCATCTACCCCTACCTGAATGTGGGTGTGACAGGCGGCTCAGAGGTTTCTTATCCAGCTACCGAGGGGCTGACACTACACTTCGAGAATGGGAAGCTTGTGGCTTCCAACGACGGCTCAATGCTGGGGTCTCACGACCTGAGCAGTGTGCTTTACATGGTCTTTGGGCTGGGAGCAGAGGAGAATCCTGCTGTTGCCGGCGACGTGAACGGTGACGGACAGGTGACTAGTGCCGACATCACCGCGCTCTATAACTGGTTGCTTAACAACGATGACAGCGCCATCGTCAATGGCGACCAGAGTGGCGACGGCGAGATTACCTCGGCCGACGTGACATTTGTCTATAACATCATCCTGGGTACTAAAGGGCGCTCGCTGGGCGAGATTACCGATGGCTACCAAACGATGTGGGTGGTCACTGGCGATGTGAAGTGGGCTTTCACCACCGAGCAACTCGACACCGTGCCTTACAGCAACGGCACCACGTTCACCGCTCAGGGCAAGACCTTCAACATTGCCGATGTGGATCAAATCTACGTCAATAATGAGCCAGTAGCCGACAATACTGTGGATGTGGCCTACGATGACAACACCGCTCAGGTGATTGTGGCCGGTAACATTGCCAAGTACATGACTGCCAGCGTCAACGGCGCTCATGTGGTCGCACTGCAAGATGCCGCCGTGGCCGAGGAGATTACCTACACGCTTGCCGGTAACTCCACTAATGGCTCGTTCTATCAGGATGGCTCATTCAAAGCCACCATGCGCCTCAATGGCTTGACACTTCATAACCCCGACAGCGCTGCCATCAACATTCGCGACGGCAAGCGCATCGCCGTCGAGCTTGTGGAGGGAACTACCAGCAACCTCACCGACGGCACCGGCGGCTCGCAGAAGGGCTGCTTTGCCGTGAAGGGACACACCGAGTTCAAGGGCGCCGGCATCCTCAACATCACTGGCAACTCAAGCCACGCCTTCTGGGGCAAGGAGTATGTGGAAGTGAAGAAGACCGTGGGCGAGATCAACATCCTGGGCTCTAAGGGCGACGGTTTCAACATCAACCAGTATTACCTGCAAAATGGCGGCAAGGTGACCATTAAGAATGTGGCCGACGACGGCATCCAGGTGAGCTATGAGACCGACGACAACGACGTGGTAATCGAAGACGAGGAGAACACCGGCGAGGTGACTCTCAAAGACGGCACTCTCGACATGACCATGACCAGCGATGGCGGCAAGGGCATCAAGGCTGCCGCTAGCTTCATCATGCTCAAGGGCACTCTCAAGATGGTGCAGAGCGGCAATCTCGTGGCTGGCGATGGCGACATCGACTATGGCACCTGTGTCAAGGCTGGTGGCGACATCCTCATTCATGGCGGCACCGTTGACCTTACCAACACCGCTCAAGGCGGCAAGGGCCTTAACGCCGACGGCACTATCACCATCGACGAGGCTAATGCCACCACCACCATCAACGTTAAGGCTAACGGCATGGGCGGCACGGCCGAGGCTGGCACATCCACCGGTGGCGAGACTCCTAAGTCTTACAGGGTCTATGTCGCCAAGCCCTCATCGGGTGGCTATGGTGGCAGCAATGCCTGGACCAACATGTACCTCTACAACAGCAACGGCACTATGGTGGCTAACATCACTGCCAATACTGTTCAGAAGACATCGGGTTACTCTACCCTCACATTCTACTACTACGACTTTGGCGCTGCTGCCAGTGGCACCTACTACTTTAAGAGCGACAACTACACCAGCGGTGGCGGCTGGGGTGGCGGCACAAGCTACACCATCCAGAGCGCTACCTTCACTGGTCCCACCACTGGCGAGGACATCTACTACCAGCTGGGCACTGGCTACTCAACTAGTGGCACCACACGCACCTATCCCCTGACTAACGTCACTGCCACCTACGGCGGCACTAGCGACGTGAGCGAGGACACCGGCACTAGCTACAACGCTGCCGGCATCAAGGCCGACGGCAACATCACCATCGACGCCGGCACCATCACCGTGGCCAACAGCGGCGAGATGAGCAAGAGCATCAAGAGCAAGGCCACCGTCACCATCAACGGCGGCGACATCACCCTCACCCCCAGCGGAGCCATGAAGGTGATCAACAGCGATGCCAGCTACAGCAGCGGCATCAAGGCCGTTGACTTTGTGATCAACGGCGGCGAGCTCAAGATCAACTCTAGCGGCGTGGCCGGCAAGGGCATTTCTACTACCAACCTCACCACCAACGGCGGCTCCATCACCATTACCAACACTGGCGCCCCACAGGCTGCTGGCACAACAGGTGACTACTACACTGCCAAGGGCTTTAAGACCGATGGCAACATCAACCTGCTGGGTGGCACCATCAACATCAGCATGACCGGCAATGGTGGCAAGGGCATTAAAGCAAACGGCACCTATGTGCAGGGCGCTAGCGACGGCACTGGTCCCACACTCACAGTTTCTACTACTGGCACTGCTGCTGCATCGTCGGGTGGCGGCTGGGGTCCTGGTGGCGGCAGCAGCGTCAGCGGCTCATCCAAGGCTATCAAGGTGCTGGGCACTATCACCATCAACGGCGGTTCGGTTAAAGTGAGCGCCACTGGCGGTGAAGGCAGTGAGGGCATTGAGAGCAAGCAAACCATTACTATCAACGGCGGTTACATTGAGAGCAACACCTATGACGATGCTCTCAACAGTGCCTCGCACATGTATATCAAGGGCGGCTACGTCTATGCTGTGGCTACCAACAACGACGCCATAGATAGCAACGGCAACATGTACTTGAGCGGTGGCATGGTGTTCTGCTATGGCAGTGAAGAGGGCCTTGATGCCAATAGCGAAGGTGGCTACAAGGTGTATATCCAAAGTGGTGCCAATCTTGCCGCTATAGGCCGTAGCATGGGTGCCATTGAGAGTGGCGCATCAATCAGCCAAACATGCTACTCAACAACGGCCAGTTCACAGACCTGGTATGCCTTGTATAACGGCAATACCGTAGTTGCCGCATTCCGCACACCTACTCTGGGTAGTAGTGGCGGCGGTTATGGTCCCGGTGGCGGCAGCGGTGGCAATACCATGGTGGTAACCTCGCCATCGTGCAAACTCTATAGCGGTGTGACCGGTAGCGGCACCTCGTTCTGGAGTGGTAACGGCTATAGCAATGCCAGCGGTGGTTCGTCAGTATCGCTTTCGAACTATTCTGGTGGCAGCGGCTGGTAATCACGGCACAATAATAAAAGCCTAAATAAACTCAAACTTAATTACACGTTGTGCCTCGGGGCTGCTCTTCAGCCCCGAGGCACTTTTTTTTGGTAAGATGTAAACTATGCCAAACTAAGGTGAGATGGCTACCTTGAAGATGACGGGGAGGATGTACCAGCAGTCCACATTCTCACCCAAGGCATTGCGGGCTGGAATGAACGTTGGCAGCAATCGGGCAACTCTAATAGCCTCTCTGTCTAAGGGTGGATCAACAGAACGAATGACCTCTACTTCCCCAATCTCACCATTGGCTTTAACGACAAGCCTCATTATTACTTTCCCTTGTATTTGCGCATCATTATAGATGCTAGGATATTGGAGGTTTTGCGAGATAAATTTAAATAATTGTGCATCGCCTCCGGGGAATGCTGGCGGTTGAGAAGCTACTGAATAGATTTCTATATCGTCATTTGAGAGTTCTCTCTTTTTAAAATCGTCAAAATCGCTTTTCCCGAAGCTGATGGGAAGCGTCAACCATTCACCCTTGTTTGCACCATTTACATCTTTGGCTGGAATAAAATCAGGGAAACTTAAGCACAGTTTTACAACCTGACTGTCAAAATAATAATGAAGTGATTTCTTGATTATCACATCGGTGACTTTCCCAATTTTGTTGACGTAGAATTTCACTACCACAGTACCTTGGATGGTGTCGCAATCTACATTATCGGGATAATGAACCTTGTCCATTAAATATTCACGCATTGCTTGGTCACCTCCAGGAAATCTGGGCATGGAACAATTACAAGCAAGAAATATTTCACATGAGTCATCATCACAAATGAGCCTATCTCCACTCACCTGTGTGTCGTCGAGGATAATGTTGCCGCGTGTTCCACTTTCCCAACGTTCACATTCCTGCCGACAAGCATCTTGACGTAATTCTTCGGCTAAGGCATCAAAACAGGTTAATACCGCTGTCACTACTACAAAATATGTGATTATCTTTCTCATTTCTCTTCTTTTAGGTTATGGAAGAATAGTGTGCTGGATTTAATGCTAAATGAAATTCAGGAAATTGTCACGATTGATGGTTTCAAAAGTGGTGTCGGGATAGTTCTTGGCGAATGCCAATGGTGCTTTTGCTACCTTGCTTCCTGTTGTAGTATTCTTTTTATGTTTTCCATTATTATGTTGCTTTCTTGGGCGTAAAGTTAGTTTCTTCTATTGAAAAAAACAAGAAAAAATAAAAATTCGTTCAATGCCATTGAATGAAACAACGGGGTCAGACCCCGTTGTTTCACAACCTGTTTTTGCCATCGGCAAAGATAGCGGTTTTTCGTTAACACTTAATCATTTTTCTTGAACCTGGGGAAGAAGGAAAATGGATTTTAGCAATTCTTTTGTTAAATGCACTGCGGTGCGTCCACCCGTGATTGTCTGATGTACTGTAGGAGCGTATAATACATGGCCATTAATTTCAAAAGCCAAACGTTTGCCGATGTTTTGTTCTGTAACTTGTTCCCATTGTTTTTCATCATTTAACTTTAGGATGATGGAAAAAAGACCGGCTGAGTTTTTGTCAATCTCAACGCTTTCGATTACTCCATTAGTTTTTATGAGGGGAGTGTTGTAATAACATAATGGCTCAAATGAATCCTTTGAATCCCATGGTTTG
>Ga0256407_10000787_pt1 | contig 71714 bp, 107 predicted proteins | sample RumenRJG_04DNA_FD_193489 | JGI IMG/M metagenome (GOLD analysis project Ga0256407, IMG submission 193489) | Bovine rumen microbial communities from Lethbridge, Alberta, Canada - RJG_04 | ecosystem: Host-associated > Mammals > Digestive system > Stomach > Rumen | place: Canada: Alberta... | reverse complement strand
CCTGAGAATTTCAATTGTTATATGAATTGCTGTGCAAAGAAAGAGAATGTCAGTAAAGAGATACATGATGACGGTATCGTATCCAATGAAGATGACATATCATTCTGGCTGAATATATTGTAAAAAGAAGGAGCACCCCGGGGTCATCGCCTCCTGACGGGTGCATTGAAGATGTTTTACTCAAGCAGGAAGAACATATCACCAGTAATCCTGGTGTTGTTCGAGACCTCTGAGGTTCCAGCGTAGAGCTTGACCTTCTGAACGGGTGCCGATCCTGATGTGTCATCATAGACCAACGCCGTGATTCCTCCAGGCACGTTGACCGCCAGGACAGCCTGGAGTCTGTATGCAGGAATGAATCCGTTCGTTGTGTACTTGAACTCTTTGAACGATACCTTTTTCACCTTGTACCAGCCGGCAGCATTGATGTTGTGCTCGACCATAGTGTCGTAGGAAGGCTCTGCAACGGTGACCGTGACGACATAGTCTGTCTTGGTCGTTGCTGTTGTACTGTCCTGGACACTGTATGTGACAGGTGATGTGAAGTCGTTCGTTGTCGTTCCCGAGGTCTGAGAGGTGGCTCCGACCTTCACCACTGTATCGGTTGAGTCACCCTTATTGACCGTGAAGACTGCTACGAGTGCAGTCACTGTTGTTCCGTAAGGAACAGTGACTGCGATGGTGTTGGTTGCACCGGTAGTGATTGTACCGGTAGCCTCACCGCTGGTTCCATACTTGATCTTGAATGAAGAGAATGTAGGGGCTGTCGTCATATTATCACCTTGTTGTGAGTTTGGGAAGGGGTCTCCCCCTTCTTAGTCTCACTCGTTAAGGACGTTGACGAGTGCTCCCGAGCCGTTGAACTTGTTGGCTCTGAGCTCCTCCCTCATGTGGAGGAGGTATTTCTCTTCGAGGTCCATGGTGACCGCAGGGTTCTTGAAGGTCCACATGTCCATGGGTGTCAGGAGTGACATCCACATGTACTCGCCTTCGAGATCGATCAGGTCACCGAAGCTTGCGTTGGAAGGTGCCTCTGCCTCGTAGTCGTATGCCATGTTGGGTGAAACAAGGATCGGCTGGTTGAGGTATGAGTTGAATGCGATCGCTCCGTCCTGTCCCTCAACGGTCTCGAGACCGCCGACACCGACAGACCTGTACATCTGAGGTACGGTCTGGTAGATACGGTTGGAGAGTGCAAGCATGTTGAGCTTGTTCCACATCATGGGTGACATGATGTAGAAGCACTTCGCGCTGTTCTTCATTCCCTTCCTGTTCTGCTGACACTGGGTGTGCAGGGTGTTGATCATCTCGAGTGAGAATGCCCTTCCCTCTGCGTCGAGGATCTGTGAGTCGTAGTTGCTCCTGACGACCGTTCCCTCAACAGCACTGGCGGAAACGGATGTTGCTCCCTTGAACCTTCTGCCGGTCGTACCGATACCGCTGGGGTTCAGTCCGTCCCAGGGTGTGACGAGTGCAGGTGTGATGGTGACATCGGTACCTGCTGCGTTCTTGTATGTCTTTCCGACCTCGAGTCCTGATGCGACGATCCTTCTGATGGGTGTGAGCGAGGTCTCGACATCTGTCATTCCTGCACTGTATGAAGCGAACCAGGATGACCTGGGCTGTGCGTCAGTGATAGGCCTCAGAAGTGCCTTGTCGATCTCATCTGCGTAGAAGTCCGACATCGCCTGCATGTACTGCTCGTGCGAACCGGTATCATCGCCGCGGCTCTCGAGTGCCATCAGACCGAGACCATAGTTCCAATTCATGGGGATCTCTTTGTAGGGGACCCTGATCTGGTCGGGGTTGAGCATGGTTCCGTCCGTCAGCTTTCCGTCCTGGACAGTTGCCGCACCGATACCGAGGTACTGGTTGGGGTTGGCCATGATGGTGCCGTTGAAGACATCGACACCTCCTCTCTTGAAGTCCTTTGCCTGAGAGTAGGTGTTCTTGCTCATAATGAGCCTCATACCTTCGATGTTGTATGCTTTGGATCCGATGGCTGACACGACAGAGTCTGATGTCATGATTCCGATCTGCAGTTCCTTACCGAAGATGGGGTCGAACATCTGCTGCTGGGAAGCGTTGTAACCCGCAGTTCCAAGCGATCTAGCGAACGAGTTGCCTGCGTAAGCCTGCCACCCACCGGCGTAGTAATCGTCGATAAGGCGCTCAGCGTCTGCGGCTGTCTCGTTGTACGTGGTCATCTTCTGACCGTTTATGCTGAGGAAATTTCCTGTTGCCATAGTGTACACCTTGACTGTTTCTATTATCTCTATTTATCTTTTTAAAGGGTAGGGGGATTTCGCCCCCTTTTAGCTCTTTCCGAACCTCTTGGCGAACATATCCTTCACCGAGGGGATGGTCTGTTCAGTACCCATGTCGACCAGTCCGTGAGGCTCTGCAGCCTCCCTGCTGATCGCTGTGTACATTGAAGTGTGTGACTTCCTGAAGGACATCATCTCATTGACCGTGGGGATGTGCATTCCGATGTCTGCTGATTTCTTGCATTCCTCAAGGGTCTCAGTATCATCGGAATTCTGAACGGATGACGTTGCCTTATCGTATTCTGCCTGGGATGTCTGCTTCAGTCCGTGACCGCCGTATGAAGATACAGTTCTGTCCTTGAATCCGTATTGAGGTGCTTTGCCTTTGGAGTCGAGCTTCATGTGTGTCTTCACGTCTTTATCCGACATTCCTTCGGGGATCATGTCCCATCCTCCTTCTGCACTTGCCACTCTCTTCTTCGGATCGGGGCCTGCTGACTGATACTTGTTCTCAAGTTTCTTCTTCTTGTAGTTGTCAACGGGTGCGGTGAGTTTATCCATGAGTCCTTCTTTTACGGATTCGGATTTCTGTTCGCTCTCGGTCATCCCGCCGTTGTCCTCTGATGCCGTACCCTCGACATCGTCGGCACACTGTGCCGTGTATGTCTGCTCGGGTGCCTGTCTCGATTTTGCAACGGGTTCGTAGATCGAATCGAGGTCGACACCCTCCGACTTGAAGATACTGGATGTCACATCGCTTCCGAGCTTGGTGTCCATGAGCGTGACGACATCGTCCTGGATGGCCGCAGGAAGCTGAGTGAAGGACTTGGCGAAGTATCTGCACTTGTCCTCGGGGCTCACGTCTTCGAATGACTCGGGCCACTCGATGCTCTTCTTGATCGGTCCGGTCTTGAACGACCTGTGGCTTCCGCCTGTGCGCCTGGACTTCATCATCTCTGCCGTGGACATGAGGAACGGGGAGTGCTCCGCGTCGATTCCATCGACGGCTTCGACGACCTGTTCCTTGATCCTCTCCTTCGCGTCTTCGAGGATGGAGTCTATGATGCTGTCGATGGCGTCCTCCTTCTCGTCGGATGTCTCCTCGGGGGTCTGTTCTTCAGGCTCGTCGACGTCCTCCGTCTCGATCTTCACTTCGGTGACCTCAGGGAGATCCTCGGTGCTGTCCTTGTCCTCCTCCTTGCTGGGAAGGCCATCGTTCACACCAGGCTCTTCCTTCTTGTCGTCGTCGGACTCTTCGTCATCGTCCTTCTTTTCATCATCGGACTGGGCGATTGCTTCAGCCTTGATACCCTCTGCGGGGTTGGCGTCGCACTGCACGCTCTCGGAGTCAGCGGACCTCATCATCGGTTCGATCTCGTCCTCGGAGATCACGCCGTCACCGTTGGCGTCCATGGCTGCTGCCAGTATCTCCTCTGCTCCGGGGGGCAGTTGCTCTTCCATCGGAGGAGCGACAGGAGCCTTCTTCGCTTCAAGTGACTGATAGACGAGCGCGATGATCTGCTGTTTGAGTTCAGGGTCGTCCACTTCCATTGCGGTCTGGAGAAGCTTGTCCTCATCGGACTGCTTACCACCAAACACATCCTCCTCGTCACCTTCCTCGAAGAGCGGGGGAACGGGTTCCTCTGCAGGCATCTCGGGAGCAGGTTCCTGTGCGGGAACGGGTGTAGCTGCACCGTCCTCAGGCTGTGCCATGAGATCCCCCATGGGCTCCTGGGGCGTCTCGCCGCCGGGCGCTGCACCGCTCATATCCATAGGGGGCTCTGCCGGGGGTTGGTTGTCTTCGGGAGCTGAGAGTGCAGGCTCAGCGTCGACGGGACCGGCCGCCTCTGTGTTCTCTCCCTTGAGCTGGTCAACATCGGTCTTGATCTGCGTGACAGTATCCAAAATCTGCTGGATATCCTGCTGAACAGATTCTGATTTCCTAAACTGGGAGTCATTCTTTTCGAATGCATCCCACTGCTTTTCGGTATCCATGGTAATTACCTTATTTGTGTTATAGGTATATGAGTATAAAAAAGGGAAGAGGTTTTAACGCCTGCTTTTCCACTTGTAAACGGCATCGTCATGTGCGGCTCTCATGTCCGTAAGGAACTTCTTGAGGGCGTCCCTGCGTTCTTCAGGTGTGGTGAGATAACCGTAACTGCGATTGTGTTTCTCGATGATGGGTCTCATGTAGAACTTGTTGCCATGCTTTCTGACCATCGTTTCGGTCTCTCTCTGCAGGTCCTTGATCTCATCTTCGATGGGATAATCATCCGTCTTGGGCTGCTCGGGGCCATTGAATGTGAATTTAAAATCATCGAGCGCCGACTTCAGGAACGGACCGCCTGTGATGAACTTCCTGTTCTTGGTATCATAGGCAAAAGGCCTCAGCATCTTGCCGAATCCTTCGATGTCTTCGGGCTTCAATCTCAGAAGGAGTTCGTCACCGCGCAGTTCTCCTCTCTTGTTGAGAGGCATACCTGTCATCATACGGTCCATGATCGCTCTGACATCCCCTTCATTGTCCGCCATGTTGATGTCGGCCTTCGGCCATCTGAACATGAAACCACGCATGATCCCTTCAGGGTCCGTATAGGCCTTGCCATCATAATCGTGGTACAATGACAATGTCCTCTCATCCTTGAAAGGCGCAGCGTACAGGACCCCCTTGGAATTGTAGAGTTCGGGGTCGAAACCCGAGAAGGTCGGGTCCGCCCTCATCTTCTCGATGATCTCGGTCTCGGTGGGTCTGATGGCGTGGATGAACTCCATCTCAGGCTCATCCAATGATCTGGCGAATGTCATGTCCACCAATCTGTCATTCCTGCGTGCGGCCCTCATCATCGAACGTGTTGAAGGGATCAACGCATCCACTCCTTTGGTATTGTCCTTGTTTCAGATTGTATTTTACCCTGTGCCTGATTCTTGAATGCCTGTTGGGAGTACGATGGGTATTTTCTATTCTTTTCTTCATAATCCATTTTTGTTGGTTTGGCGGATTCGTTGTATCTATACGGTTTCTGTCTAAGGATTGCGTTCGGATTGAATATGAACATATGGTCAGGACCTTCAACATCCATATTGGCTATCAAAGCATCCTCACCATCGACATTTAACGGTTGACGTCTGATCTCCCTAGATAAGTTTATCTCTGGTCCAGCATGATTCTTATTACGGATGGCTTTAAGATACATGATAAGTTGGGGGCTCATATACATCGAGTCATAATCTTTAGCGATAGCATCCCAATTAGGCAGAACTGACTTGTCCTTGTCCATCGTCAGTTCCCCGTCAGGGTCCTCTGGGTTCTTGACCAGCAATGGATATTTTTTCAACAAATCCTGCCATTCCTGTTTATTATTAACTACGAGATGACGTGCGTTAGGATTTAGATCGAATGATACTCCGTTGGCAAACTGGCCCACGTCCTTGTCTGAAAGATCGAGCCCATCCATCATTTTCCACGATTCAAGCCAATGGGAACCACCGTGTGAATTTCTACGCGACGCATATACTGTATTCTTGGGCATCCCTAATTGATTGACATAATAAAAACTGGGGCTCCCGCTTCTCATATTTCTGCTTAAATCAGGATTTGTTATTTTTTCAGGGGCGATTTTTCCGCCCCTTTGCCACTCCCCCAATATTCCGCTTGTAATCCATTCATATGGCTCATCGTTATCCATCCCTGGGATGTCCATCTGTTCTTGAATCTTGGCTTGCTGGTTCTCTTTCATCACATCGGTAGCGGCCTGACCGAACATCTTCTCTGCCTTATTGGCTCTGGTAAACCCCCGCGTCACCACGGCTTCCCCTAATTTACCATTATAGTCGATATTGAGCCCATGTTTCCTGAAGTTGTCCTCGTCATCGATGAACTCAAGGAAGGACATGGGGATGTGTACCCCGTCCTCTCTTGCGTGGGCATCATAACCGATGGCTGTCAGTGACTTCTTGAGTGACATTATCGGGCACATCGCACTGTCCTTATGGAGTGTGTACTCCTGGATCCTGAGGTTGAACGCTGAAGCGGACTTCTTGATCGTTGCGTCCTTGTTGTAGTCCACAAGTGTGCAGTACTTGTTCATCGGCTCCACACACAATGAGATCTCGAGCAGCTGCTGGACATTCCTTCTGGTGTAGCACCCACGCTCATCGCACTGGTATTTGCCCGGTGCAGCTTCCCCGGCGATGGAGAGCTTGTTCATGCCGTTGACGAAGGATTTTCTGATATTATCATAAACCAGATCTCCTCCGAAGAGATTGCCGTATGCGATGATACCGTCCACTTCCCTGTTCTTGTCGTCCTTGACCTTACAGGGCTTCCAGTCCCATATCGTACCGACGGTGTAGTTGTGGTGATCGTTCTGGATATTCCCGCCGTAGTCGATGAACGAATCCATGTGCTTCTTTGTGCTCTCCAGATCGATGATGTCCTTAGCACGATCGATGGTGTCGGTGGATGCGATGATCTCAAAACTGAATGAGGAGGGAGCTTTTGCTACGGAGTGCCACGCCTTACGCTTCGCCTTTCTCGCCTCATCATTGTTCCGAGGGTTGCACTCATTATAAGCGGTCATCCACTTCGTTGCGTCCTCTTCATTGAGCGAGTTGAGCACGATCGTTGGCAATTCCCAAATCGACTGATACATCTTCACACCTCACATAGTGGTTCTTCTTCGATCCTTTACGCATAGTGATGTTCGGCATCACATATAATATGTAGGCGACCTCCCTGACCGGGACCGAAGTCAGCAGAGAGATCTCATCCAGTGTCATATATCCTGCCACGGAGATGCAGTCCGCAACACTGCGGATCCTGTCCGGGCTGCACTTGAAGAATGTGGACAGGACATCCACGGTGGCCTCTGCACGCTGTGCCATGTCCCCTCCGATGATGAAGTACACCTCCTTAGCATCTCCCGCCCTCTTGACCAAAGGCTGGTTCAGCCCGGATACCCTCGACAGAAGCTGACGCCGTGTCATTCCGAGACTGCAGCACAACGACTCTGCATAGATCAGCCCGTCCTTGGCATCAAGGAGACGCTTCCATATCTCGACGTCGATCTTCTTCATTCTCTCGCCTGCCCCGGTTTCCAATTGTACTTGGTCTCGGTATTGTCGAAATCGTGAACGTTCTGTGCCATGATCTTCGGCATCACCATTATCGATTTCTTGAGCTCGCCTGTTGCAACTGACTTGTTCTTTTCAAGATAATAGACCATACGCATCGCGAGGAATTGGACACAGGCATCAGCGATGTTGTCCGCATCCGTGAGGTTCATTATATCGTCGAAGTCTGTCATCTCCAGATCTTTGATCGCGGGTCTGATGTACGGGTGGGGTTTTGCGCCTTCTTCCATCACATGTTTGTAGATGGAATCGCCCTTCTCTGCCCTCTCTTTGCCGTGGATCCCGTCCTTGAGTCCGATCCATTCCCTGAATTTCAATTTGGTCAGAGATATCCTCTCTCCGGTCTCCTCATCCGTAGCCATCTGATCACTCTGCCCTCCCTTGGATGGAGTGGTCCCGTACTCTACGGCCTCAGCATAAGGACATTGGATGACGACGGTCTTTTCCTCGAACATCTCGTTGACTGCTTCCGTGACTGCCCTTTCCAAAGCCTCTCTGCCTTCATCGGTAAGCAGAAGGCTGATCCCTACGAACGCAGGGACTGCATCATCACTCATAGGTCGGCCTCGCTCATCGTCTCTTCGACCTCGTTCTTGGCCTCATCGATCTCGGGGTCCTCACGCCTTGCACTGCCTCTTTCAGGGGGGCCTTCGCCTCCGCCGTGGTCGCCGTCGCCTTCCTGGGGCTGCATCATCTGCATCTGCTGCATCATCATCTGCTGCTGCATCTGCTGCTCCTGCATGGCGGCCTGCTTGATCATCTGCTGCTGGTCGAAGGGGAATCTGGAGTAGTGGAACTCTCCGTCAAGCCATTCGCTGAGGTAGCCTGCCTGTTTCATCTTGAGCATCTCATCGATCTTGGCCATCCTCTTCTTAGCGTCAGTCTCGGATTTAGTCGGGCGGTCCATGACGATGTCCCAGTCCTTCAGACCGGGGAACCAGACCTTGAATCCCTTTTCGAGAAGATCGTCGATATATGACAGCTTGTCCATAAGAAACCTGTCGAATGCCACGATCTGCTGGCTCTCGTTGTTCATCCCTCCGCTGGTCTCGACATCACCGGCGAACAGGTTGGGCACGCCGACGAATGCACAGACACGGTTCATGATGTTGTCCTTTGCAGCCAACGCAGCCATGACATCTTCTGTACCGAGGTCGAGTGCGTATGGCCTCATTTCCGCGGTCTGACCCATCACGGGGGGCATGCAGACGATGGGGATGGAGTTGTCATTCTTGGCGAGGGTGTCGGTGATACCTTTGGTGACCTCATCGATATCATCATCCTGAACACCGGGGATGAACATTAGTTTACGGACGACACCGTAGTTGTAACGTTTGAAGAAGTGCTTCTCGAGAGCGTTCCATGCTCTCAGGTCATCCCAGATGCTGTACCAGATCGGGACGCCGTATGTCAGGGCAGGTTTGAACCAATGTGCCTGATAGACCTCTTGTGCGGTATACAGCCAATACTTACCAGACGCACCGACATTGGAACCGACCTTATATGCCGCGGCATAGATCTGCTTGCCTTCATCGGTGAGATTCATGATCTCGTCGATGTCTGCCTGTTTGTCGCTGTTGAGATTCAGCATCTTGTTCCTGTTATCCATGGTGAATCCGTAGGTCTTGCCCACTTCACCACTGTCATCGAACAACTGCTGGACCCTGATGGGATCGATCGAAAGGAATTCCACCGGGATCGTCAGAGCTTTCTCCCCGGTCTCAGCATCATAGGTGGTGCGTGTATTGCAGACAAAATATGCTTGGTTCAGTTGATATTGTGTGAACGCGAATGATTTGATGACCTCTTTCAGTGTCTGCCCGGAATTATTGGCCTCTTCGATCCAGGTCTTACCGTTCTTCTTCATCAGAAGTCTCTTCTGTTTAGGGTCGGGTTTATGCAGGTGTTCGAGTCCTGCACCGCAGTCGGGGCATTCATCGATTATCGACTGCGACTCGTATCCGCACATGTCACACTTACGTGCGAATCTTGGTTTGAGGATGATGTCAAAACGTGTGAGCTCCACTGCAGACCTCAGTGCAAGGGTGAATGCAAGTGAGTTCTCCTGGAACATCTTGTACATATCCGTATAAGGCGCCCACCAATTGTTCTGCCGAGTGACACGATAGTATATGTCCTCGGGACGCTCTCCCCCGCCGACCTCAAAGGTCCTTTGTTTCTTGGGTTTGACATTCGGATCGATGGGCGTACCCATCACCATCTCTGACATTATGTCGATAGGAGTGGGTGCTGAACGTTGGAACGGTACCGTCCTGTTGACTATGGGCGGGACCGAGAATATTGAAGAGGCCATGGCTATCAACCTGTATATAACATTTAAATATTTTATTTCTAACGTCAGTAGAAGCAGAAGAACGAGGGGGGAGTGACCGCATCAGGGTCAGGAGCCTCGTGTGTCGACACCACACGGCTGTGTCTCTTCTTCGGTTTTTCCTCATCCTTCGCCTCCTCCTTGGCGAGAGAACCGGTGATGACGTTGGTCGCTTCTATGCCTTTTGCCTCCACGACCTTTGCGTGTCCCATCTGATACAATGCCGAGGTACAATAGCGGAGGGCATCGCAATTCTTCACCAATATCCCATTGGCGAAATAATCATGGGCAGTCTCAACCGTTATGTTGTATACGTCCTCTCTGCGTATCGGACCTGAGACACGCTGTACACGAATAGTATCTTTCTCCGTGATCAATTCATCACCGTACGATACGTCCTTCATTTCTTTTACACCTTGTGTGGTCACAACTCTATGGTCCGCAGTACCCTCTACAAAATGACCGTCAATGGTCTCCAAACGGTATATCTCCGCATCTTTCTTCGTAAGTGCCCAATCTGTGACCTCTTTCCACCCCTGGCTGGACAACACCTTCATACCGACCTTTACATCCTTTAACGGAATGTGTCCGTTCTCGGTCATGATCAGTGTCGAACCTACCAGACAGGCGTGGTCGTACTCCTTCTCAGGCTCTCCCGTGAGCTTGCCATCCTTATCCACCTTGTATGCATACAATTGGATCTCGGACTTGAAGTTCTTGCACTTGGGATGGATGTATATCGTGAATTCCTGCAACCTGGCTATACCGTTCCTGACAGAGTCGGGACCTTTGACCGCAGGCATGATGTTGGGCAGACGGTATTTGTCATACCTGACCTCCCCCGTCTCACGGTCCACGACCTCTTCCACCAACCCTCTCCCCGATTTGAGTTCATCGATGGATTTCGGTTCGGCGGAATCGGCGACGATCCTCTCCCCGGCGTATCCCGCCTGGGTTATCACCTTCGCAATGTCCAGATTGGTCATCCCTTTGCTGTATATCTCGTCAAAGACATACATCTCGTGCTTCTGGATGTCGGCAACGGCCGCTATGAAGGCATTGTACGATGTCTTGTAACCGAAGTCAAGACCATAGATGGCCTTCGTACCCGGTCTCTGAAGAATCTCCTGATAATCGAACTCCTTCTCGACCCAGTTGTCGTAGATCAGACCTTCGGCACGGCCCCAATGACCATAACAGATGACCTCGGCGGCACGGGGGTTGATCTCTTTCAGATTCTCGTACCATTGACGGTCCTCATCCGTGATCCCGGGGTTGTCCAGATACGTGGTTATCATTGCCAGCGTGTCATCACGCTGTTTATCGAAATATTCGGTCTTCAGCCAGTGGTCGGGACCCCACGGGTTGAAGGAATAGATGAAGGTCTTCGACAACCCGGTCTTTGGGGGGATCGCACGGATAGAACCCTGGATCTTCAGGATATCATTGTAATCCGTGATGTCGAAGGCCTCTTCGAACCACACCCATGCCAGATAACCGCCGTTGTCTGCGGTGATCGATGCTAACTTGTAGGCATTGTCCAGTCCCCTGAACAGGATCTTCTGGTCGGTCTTCTTGTACCTTATCTCCAGCGGACTGTATGTGTGGGACCAATCCTCCGGGTTGAAATAGGTATTGATGATCTTGATGAGGTCTGCATAACAGGAGTCCCTGATGGTGTCTGCGACCTTTCTTACCACGAGTACGTTGAGATATGGGTTCCTCATGATGTTGTAGATGATCTTGAGGGCCACGAAATATGATTTTCCCGATCCTTTTGACCCTCCGAGTACCAGATTCTGTTTATCAGTCGTCCACGCAGGATAGTATGCGGGGGAGATTATCTCTGACAGACGGAATTCAGGCATCGTCTTCCTTCACGGATTCTGCAACGGCAGTGATCACGGGTTCAAGGGCAGGGCGAGGGATATCATCGATGAATGTCACGGACTCGACCGAGACCTTACTCTCCTTGACCGGTTCCCAACCTGCATATTTGCATAACCATTCGGCGGATTTGACATTGCCGCTGACGGCCTCTTTGACCTGTGCGAGGACCACGGCCACCTGTGCCTCTACATTCGCACCCTTCAGTTCCTTGAGGGGGATGGGGTTCTCCTGTGATAGTCTGACGATCTCGCCTTGTCTCAAAGGAGATTCCATGATCAATCTTATGACATCTTGAAGACCGGAGGTACGACGTGCTCTGTCGGCTTTATCCTGATCGGCCTTGGTGGGGTTCAGTTTGCGTTCAGGATCGGGAGTATACATATATCTCTAAACACCGTTGAAGTATTTAACGCCTATACGCCTTTGCCTGTGTATATTCGCCCATAGGGGTCAATTGACCGCACCTGCAGCGCATCGGGAGACCGGATGCGGGGCCGCTGTGTTTGGTGTGACAATGAGGACACACCCACGGCTTATACTCGTTGTCCATCATCGGACTGCCCTTGGGGCATGCGGGGGTAGGGAACCCATGGCCGAAGAAATCGAAGTATTTCTTGGCAAAACTGTCATAGCCGACCTCGAGATAGGGGTTCAGACCTTCCATCTTGTCACGCATGTTCTCATAGTCTTCCATCTCGACATCCCAGTTGCGCATTCTCCGTCTTGCTTCGCACTCACGGAAATACTGACCGTTACGCGCCTTGTTGACCACTTCGTAATCCACACGTCTGGCAAAGATCTGAGGATTGCCGCTGGTACGGGCGTACGTCTTGATGTTCTTCAGCATATTTTTCTCGAGCTCTTGCTCGAAGGCCTCTGTCACTCTTCTGACCATAGAAAAAGGTAAGGGGTTTAAGATATAAGGGGTTTAGGGAATTTTAATCCCCTGATTCTTTCTTTTCAGAAGAATTGTTTGAATATGCGCCTCTCGGCACACCCCTTTATGTAGTCTCCGTAGTGTCTGCTTGTACATCAGATGAGGGTTCATCATAGACACTTGAATATAATTCTGGTTCTTCCCAATTTACGGGTTCGCCAAACAACATTATCTCCGCTGTTTGACTATCGACCCCTTGTGACCGGGAACATTTTCCAATCAAATCTTGCAATTTTGCAATTGCCGCTTCTTTCTTCAAATCTGATTTCTTTCTAACAGGTACAGGTTTACTATATGCACCTGTCGGTACGCCCTTTGCAAACCTCTCAGCCATGAGCTGAGATACACCTTTTGTCTCAAGTTCTTCTCTTCTTGTCATAGGATGACTCTCCTTTATCGATGTTTGTGACTCCAATTGTTTCTCGAGTTCTTCGGGAGTGATACCGCGCTTTGCGGCCTCCTCCTTCAGATACTGCTGATACATATTTTCGATCTCTTCATCCGTAGGTGGTTCGGACATCATTTGCATAATTTCCTTATCCACTTCACTTCCTCCTATTGAACCTCTCCCTTATGAGTTCTGAGGTACTCTTTTTGATCACAGAGTCACCCATGTGCTTGACTTCTGAACCGTTGGCATCATCTCTGATCGTGGGTTCCGTAAGATCCTTCATGGTCAGACCGCCGACATCGGTCGGTGCAGGGTCGGCATCGGTCCTGCGTCTGACACGAGAGCATTTGGACTCGGTCGCTGATGCCTTGATAGGCACAGAGATCTTCTCCTCTTCTTTCTCGAGCGGCTCTTTGGGACCACGGTCTTCAACGATCTCTGACTGCGGTTTCTCCTTTTTCTTGTCCGCGGCGGCCTTCTGGCCGCTGAACATCTCGAAGAACTTGTCCGCATCACCGACATGGGAAAGGTCGGGGTTTTCGGAATCCATGGTGGAAATGTAATTATCTATGTCCAGCCCATTGAAGAACACATCATTCAATATCGGGTATGCGGAATCGAGATATGCATTACTCTCGGACCCGGAAATGCCGACATTCTTCACATAATCATTCATTTGATCGACCGATGCACCAGGTCCGGGTTTGGCGACAGGTACCTCGACCCTTTCAGGGATGGTTCCGATCTGTTCGATGAATTTTGCGACATTTTGCTCGATGGTGTCCAAATCACCTGCATTTGGGGCCTTCCAGACTGGCATGCCATACTCATCACGACCGCCGTAGACCCTCATCATACGGTCAAAGATGGACATCTTTCCAGACTTGGGGTCGAAATCGGCTTTTTCTTTGGCTTTGTCGATATATTTCTGATTGTATGCTGCCGGCACATTATGCGAAAGAACACTCAGGGGCACGTTCTGCAGGATGTCCTGTGCGATCTTTGATTTACGTGCATTGAACTTCTCTGCGCCTGTGATCTTCGCGTTCTTTCCTTTGAGTTCGTCGCTGCCGCCTTTATTTTCTGCGGTGTTGATCGCATTGATGATGTCGGACATCGAAGTCTTATCTAATTCCCCGGTCATCCCGAGAAGGTCATTATACAGATTCTGTCTTTCCTGTTTCAGGTCTTCTGCATATTCTGCATACTGATCGTCTTTGAGATAATCTTCTGTATCATAATAATCATTGATTATCCTGTTCACTTCATCTACGTCGATACCTGTGTTGGCAAGCATCTCTGGGGTGAGCACTTTAGGAGATTCTCTCCCCTGCCCAAGAAGTTTTTCTGCTGTGATTCCCCTGGGCGTCTCGTCATCATACGTCTCTTCTGTTTCACTTTCCACAACGTTGTCGTCCCCAAGGAATCTCATAAGACTTTCTTCTCCCTGTCCTCTCATGTTGAAGAACTGTCCCTGGGACATCAGATCGTTGATGATCTGTCTGTTGACGCCTTGGTCGAGGGGCATCGTCTCGTCGAAATCCTCTTTGAGCTCTACCTCTCCGTTACGTGCCATCTCACGATATGTGTCGATGATCGCTTTTCTTCCAATATCGGAATTCATGAACGCAGGAAGACCATTATAGAATCCGTCGGCAATCTTGGAAAGTTTCCTCTTGGCATCGTCTACGAGTTTATCACTGCCAGTGAGATTCTTTGAGATCCTTTCGATGAGACTGCGGTCTTTTCCTGCAGCATCGTAGAAATCCTGATATTTTGAAATGACGTCTTCAGATTTTAACGGTGTATAATCTGAATTGTCCTGTACATCTGCGTTCTCGATCGCTGTTCTCGCTTCTTTTTCCATTTTATTTTTCAATGCGTCAAGATCCGCATCTGCATATCTGACCGGTTTGTTCGATGTGTTGGAAAGAAGCTCTTTATTGAGGGAAGATACGAACGGATCGTCGAATATGGAATCTGCGAACTCATCATCGGGATCCTTGGTGTTGCCTGTCTCCCTTGTAAATTCAAGTCTTTTCAGGATCGGGTCGGGAATCTTGATGTCGTTCACCTGAGCATAGTCGATGATAGATGCTGCACTGTTCTTATTGCGCTCCCTCATGGGCCCTTCGTTATACTCATATTGGTACTTCGGACCGCCGTAATTCACTACTTTGTTATCGTTTCCCGCATCGATGAGTGATTTGTATGCCCTCATCAACGGATTTTTCATAAGGATTCTATCCGGTCCCTTAAGGTTATCGACAAATGCTTTGATCACTGCCTCCCCTTTCGCCGGGTCTTTCTCTGCGATAGCGCTGAGAAGCGTTTTCTTGACATTCTCGTCGTCACTGAATTTAGTTCCCTTGAGTGCTTCCGCGATACGGTCGTCGCCCGTCGGTGCGGCATAATCCTCGTACCCTTTACCTCTGGCGTAGTTATAATACGACATCATATCGTCGAAATCGAACCCATCCGCATGATTCGTCCAGAACTCGTTGTTACCGTTGTTCCCGAGTCTCTTCCTCATAAGCGGTTCAAGATAATTCCTCTCCTGTACTGTGAGGTCTCCTGCGGAAAGACCACCGTTCTCCAACATGATCGCCCTCTCATCGCCGAACAGCTTGGCAAATTCATCGATGACACCGTCATCTATGGCATGTGCTCTCATGTCGTAATCGTCGGTCTTCTCGTTCCTGGCGGCCATGTCCCATCCGAGTGCACCGGAGATCTTTCTCAGGTATTTCTTCCAATCACTCTTAAGGTAGTCCAACGCATTGCTGAACGGGCCTTCGGGTGCCATCGCTTTCAGCTTATCGATGGTGACCAGCATCTTCACGGCATCATTGAATCTGGAACCGAGCGTCCTGGGGTCCATCCCGTATGTGCTGAATGCAGGGCTGCCCCAATCATACGACTCTCCGCTCCTTGTCTTGGTATCTCCCATGGAGTATGCGTTCATATACGGTGCCGCCCATTTCTGAGCTCCGAGCAGTCTGCCCTCGAACTCATCATCTGGGACTTCCCTTATGATATCCATCAGCGCAGACCCGAGCTTGGAACGCCAGTCCTTCACAGCTTTATTGCCCTCTTTATCCCCCTTGACCGCGACGGGAACCTCTCCTTTTGCATACTCATTTGCAAGAAGACGGAGAAGCAGATCTGGACTGGGCATGAAATTGAATGTTCTGGGGGCCTTCACCTCAGCTCCTTTCCCCTCCGGAAGATCCTCAGGGGTTTTCGCATCACGTACTCTCTCTTCCTCATCCTTCTTTTCGGAAACATCCTCGCGCTCGTCCGGATTGATATATTTCTGATTCTCGAAAAGATCCTCATCCTCTGCACTTACTGCCGAAGGGGAATAGGGTTTTGCTCCAAGCGCGAGACGCATGAGGAAACCAAGGGGGTTGTATGAAAGTCTTCTCCATTCAGGCGTAAGGAGACCCTCGGGTCTTTTTGACACGTTCTCTACAGGGGCTTTCGGTGCAGACCCCTGGTGGATCCTTGTGAGGTCTGTTACTGGCTCTTTTCCCGGTGCATCGGATTTGAACTTTCTTTCGAATTTTTCCGTTTTATCTGCAAAAGCTGAAAAATCCGCACCCATAGAGCTTTTACGTGATTTTCTTCTTTCTTTGATACACTGTGAGATGGATTTGCTGAAATCTGACTCTCCGACGGCCTCGGTACTCTCGGATTTGATCTCTTCGAGCTCCTTGACGCCGTCCGTCATCCTTTTCTTATCCTTCGGCTCCTTCTCTGCCGCGACTGCACCCATAAGGCCTGCATGCTCGATCTCGTCGTATTTGTTATCCAGCATCGCCTTCTTGGTGTCCTCGTCCTTGGCGTTCTTCGCCGCTATGTCGTATTTGACGGCTGCCTCGGTCTCTTCCTTTACCTGATCGAGTGCTGCCTGCTCATCGGTGGTGATATCACTTGCAGTATAATTGGCCATGCGTGATATATCGTATGCGGACTATTTAACCGATTGCGGAAAATGACACAACATCATTTGATTCTCTTCAATGCTCTAGGCATGACCGATGCAAGCTGCGGGTCAATCACTATGGTATTGCCGTGTTTGCGGTTATAGCTGTTGACTAAATTGTAGAACGAAAGAACTGCGTCCTTTGCTCCTTGTGTCGGGTTGGGGCCCATGGCCTCTTTGATCGCTTTTTCGACTGATGCCATATACGCCTTGGGGTTACGCAAGCTTGCCACGGCCTTTTGGAATACGGGAGACTTTTGAACCTCTGATACATATTTTGTAACAGCTACCTTGGCCTTGTCCGAATCTGACAGCACATTGTTTGTTGCCAACGCATCAAAGAACGCCCTCCCGTTCTTTGACATGATCCCGCCTATGATCGGACGGATGTTCTTTCCGTTCGAGCCGACGATCACGATCTTCTTCGGGTCGAAGAAGGAGTACTGCGGTAACGGCTGCCCCTGTCCGCTGGTCGGGCCCGCGGGTGGCTGCCCGCCGGTCCCGTTGATGGAGCCAAGATTCAGATTCCTGATCTGAGTTGCGGTCAATCCGACAGCCATCGCGACCTCCTTGAGATTTGCAGGAGGGACCGTTCCGGAAATGTGCAGAAGATTCAGACTCGTATCATAGTCTGACAAGGCCTTGGCGACTTTGTCCTGCATCTCACTGGCGATCGTAGCCTGTTCGCCGTCCGCACGCAGGACCGGGTCACCATTCGCGTCGAATATCTTGGTCTCCAACCCTTCGAATTTAGCATTGGGGTTGGTCTTTAGGTCGTTCTGATAATCTGCCCATGCCTGGTTGAGCTTTTGATTGGATATGGCGATCTCATTATAGATCTCACTGTACAATGCTGCCTTTGCATTCTCGGATGTGGGCACAACGATGTTGCTCTTGCGTCTGACTGCATCGAACCACTGTGCACCGGTCATATCCTGCCCGTCAGCACCTCTGATGTATTGAGGCACCATCTGGTATTTCTTGCCGGGAATTGTGCGCTCCAATTTCTCAAAGACATTCGCGTGAACATCTGCGAGCATGAATGCCGGTGTAAGTTTTGCTCTGTCGTAGTTAAGCTGTGCCTGCTGCTGATCCAAGACCTGTAACTGTTTTTGACGTTCTGCAGGGGAAAGAGCTGTGTTCGCGTTGATCTTTGCCCTCTGACTCATTATGCCCTGTTCTGTCCTGTCCAAAACGAATCTCGCATCTTTGATGAGGTTCTTATTCGGTACGAATCCGACCTTGTTGATGGTGTCTATGTCCTGAAGCTCATACCCTCTGTCTTTCTTCAGGTTCATGTGTTTGACCTTGTCGACCAAGGAGATATTGGGGTCACTGATATATGCGTCCCTGACATGGTATTTGTATTCATCCATCTGCGCATAATCATCGTTGACTGCATTCTGGAATTTGTAGTAGCGGTCCTGCCAGAGTTTCTTCTCGTTCGGATCGGTCGTCTCAACAGCCTTTTTCAACAACAGATCTGTCAATTTCTTGTTGGTGTTGAAATCAAAACGTGCACCTACTTCAAAATTACCTGCTGCATCGTCCATGCCGTTTTCGATCATCATGTTGAATATGGCCTTATCCTCATCTGATAAGGCATTCCCTTTGGCGTCCGCTCCAGTCTTCAATATATTATCGATCCTATAGAGATTTTCATTTTTAATGTCCTTACGCTGCTGTCTGGCGGCAGCGGTATCTCTGCGGGCATCCATATCGATCCTTTGAGCATCCAATACAGCCTGTGTATTGACGATGTTGTTCTGAGATTTCTTCCTCTGCCCGATGTTGGCCATTTCACGTGCAGTCCTGTTTATCTGTTTTGCCAGAATGCCGTTCTTATCCATTTTAACAGGATCGAGTCCCTGGTCCTTGAGATATTGCCTTACTTCTGCTTCGTATTCTGTAGCAATATCCCCCCAATCTGAATCCATCGATGCTGCATTCAACTTATCTACATATTTCCCGCGAATCTTCTCAAGATCCTGGAACTGCTCAAATTCTTTATTCTTAGCAAGGGCCTTTTTATCAGCTTCATATTGTTTTTGAAGCCCGGCCACCGCATCCTGAGTTGCACCTGCGGCCCCTTGCATGGTATTAAGAGCAGTATTCATCTCCGTGGTGCCCAATGGTGATGGATTCAACACCCCCTGAATAAGCTTTCTGCTCACATCCCCCATTTTAGCCGCAAACCCTGTAATACCTGAAAGCGCACCAAGTGCAGCATTACCGATCTCTCCGACCTTAGATAATTTTGGCGCTTTGATTCCGGTATTTGACGCAGAAGGTGCCCGTGCCGCCATCGGTTCAGGCACACTGTTTGACTGGGTATCCTCTGCAACGGTAGTAAGTTTGGGAACACCGGCCGCTGGACCGAAATTGGACATGTCCACCGGCGTATGTGTTGTTGATGGGTCTATGCCTGCGGTCAGACCGTTCGCAGTACTTTGCGTATATCCATGGTCCCTCCTGGCTCCTCTTACCCCTTGGTTCACTACCCTTCTCCTGATATTGTGTGCTGCATCAATTGAAATCGCTGCTCTATCTGCCTGTGACAATGTCGGATCGGCACGTGCATCTCTGATTGTTTCCTGCATCCCGGGTGATGCTGTATCTCCGGTCTTTTTAAAAGAGGTGGGCTCAGGCATATATGCTCTTTATCGTCACCTGTCTATAAAAAAGAATGGTGAAAAATGGTTTATGAGATGTTTATGATGTCCATGAACATGTACAGTTTGGGAGGATTCAACCCCATTGTCGTATACAGATATGCTACGAACTGTTCAGGCTCGATGGTGTTCTTGTATTTGTCCCAAAGTCTGCTGACCGTCTTAGCATCGAATTGAGGCATCGTAAAATGAAAATCCCCGGTCCTGCATCTGAGATTGACAATGGCAGGCATCGTCGTCGCATCATTCCTTTTCGGGGAACAATCGATCGTTCTTTTGATGTCCTCTCTTATTGCCGTCGCAATCTCATATGCAGTCTTGGGCGCAGAAGCGGTCGGTTCTGACGGCTGTGTACCGTCCGACTCCTTCTCAACGACCGGCTCTGCAGGTGCGGCAGTCTCCTCGACGATCACTTCCGGAGCAGGGGTCGTTTCGACCTCTTCGACAGGTTCTTCTGCGACCTTCTTTCTGCGGCTCATAGCTCCCACTCCCAGCAGAACAATTCAGACTCCATCCCGAGTTTGTTGCCCTGCTTGAGGATGACTGCGGGCGTGATCCTGCATTTGTATTCATCACATAATTTGGCGAGTTTCTGCGATTTTTCGATCAATTTCTGTTCAGAATAGAAGTCTGCATAATCGACGCGGGTCACACATTCCTTGTATGCCCTCTCTGCTTCTTCCGCAGACCCCATATCGCACTCTGCCATCACGGTGATCGCATGTTTCGCCTCCTTGAACTCTCCGCCGCAGGTCTCTGCCATCGCCCTGAAGAGGATCTTCATGGAATTTGCTCTCAGCGCACTCCCAGACTCGACATTCTCGAGTGTCAGGAAGCATAATTGTATCATTTTCTTCTTTTTCTTCGATGCTGCCATCATATCGTCTCCTGGATCGTTACCGGGAATTTGTCCTCCGACTCCCAGTTCCCTGCCTGGGTCATATATTCCTTCGACAGGATCAGCAGGCCTTGTCCTGCGAACCCTAGAAGGCTTTCTTTCTTCTGTATGTCGTCCCAATACTTGTTCCACATCGCCGAGTCCTCGAAAGGGCGGTTCATCAGCTCCAGTCCTTGGGTATTGTAGATTCTTATCCTGTATTTTGCCATCTCAGGCACCTCTGATTTTACGGAAATATTCTGCGGGTGTCGCAGGGTCCAGTTTCACCTCATCGATGAAGACCACGGGGAACGGTTCACTCATTATCCCCCTGAACGCAGCTTCCGCGAGATCGTCAGCGGACTGGTCCAGATTGAAATGGCCGTACTCTATGTTCGCGCGGTCCAGCAACATGCAGAGTTTCTTGCAGTTCGGGCAGTTGTCTATACAAAAGACTTCAATCTTTGACATTTTTCAACACCTCTTTTATGTGTTCCGGAGTGGAACATTCACAGAACATCTCCCCCAGATCCGTGAGATCGATCTTCTTCCTTGACAGAAGACCGCCGCAGAACATCACCAGTCCCGCATCGTACGCTTCGTCGACAAGCATCCACGTTTCTTTCAGCGGAAGACCCATATATACGCTCAGATCCTTGATGGTGTGGATCTTATCAGCGGGAATGGTGATGGGATTCAGCAGATCGACCGCTTTGAGCAGGTTCAGACCATCGTCATTGGTCAAAAATGCTTCGATTTTCTTCCTGTTGTTCATTTTTTTACCTTCTTTTTCAGTTTCTTGGTGACCATCATCTTGATCAAGCCATCCATCGTGTCCGTGAGATCGTTCAGATACTCACTTATGTTCTCAATGGATGAATTGTCCGTATTGATGTATGCTTTCAATTGGAACAGAGCACCGATCAACGAATCGATCGATATCATCGCATCATCGACAAGCATCGCCCTCTCGACGATCTGCATCACCCTTGGAGGGGGGTTCTTATTCTCCTCCTTGATCTTGAATTCCTCATCATCCATGCGATCAATCCTCTATTATGAGCGGTGCAATGAATATCTTCATCGAATATGTATCTTCATCGATGGATAATACCATCGGTGCGTTCGTTTTCATCGATATCGTGATCATCACATCTTTCGGCAGCGATTTGACGATGGGAAGAAGTACAGCAGTGGAAAAGACAGCGGTCTGCTCGCCTTCTTCCAGAGCTGCAGTCCCATCCACGACCATCTCTGCCGATTCTGTATCCGATCTTATCGAGAATCTCAGTCCCGCATCGAACATCGTGGCCATGACGCCGCCGTTATCGGATTTGATGTCCGTGAAACAGGACTGTTTGAGTGTCGTAAGGATGTCATCGCTCATCACAACGCAGGTGTCCCACCCTTCCAGCGAAGGAACAGGTCTTGCCTTCTCTTCCGGATCGATGAGACGGTGCGTCCTTTTGGATTTGTCGTATTTTACAACGATCTGACCGCCTTTGACCTCCATGTCGCACATCTTGCCCTTCTGCAATGCTCCGAGCAGGAACGGGATGGATAAGGATGTGGCGGATTCCATGTCACACCCGTCCGGGAATGCTGCGGGTTTCGCAACGGCCTTCACGATCGAAGTGCATGAAGGATCCATCGCATGAAAATCCAATCCTCCATCGAGAGGGATCGCCGTGATCTCCCTGATGCTCAATGCATCCACTTCTTTGAGGATATTGATCAATGCATCGGAGTCGACCTTCATGATCTGTCCCCCTTCATCTGATACCAACGGGTGTTCTTGCATCTAGGACATTGTTTGGGTCTTCTGGTCACAAGTGCCCAGACGTTACCGCAGCGGCAGCATCTGGCATGTGTGACCTGAGTGCCGCAGACCGGACATTCGTTCCTGTCCTTAGAATATGGGAAATATTTCCCGCACGCCTGACACCAGTCAAGCGGCGGGTTTGGGTTCTTACGGTTTGGCATAATGCCAATATAGCATTATGATATATAATTATCTGCTTCCCTTCATACGACTTTTGAAGAGTGAGTGTGTGGATGATTTCACGATATCGACACTTCCGCTGTCATCCGTGACCACATCTTTTTTCTTCATCCTTGCGGCACGCATTCTGGCGAACATGTCGGTAGTGGATTCGTTGAACTTCTCCAACTGGACCTCGGACTCCTCTTCCATCTCGGGAGTCGCTATGGGATCTTCACCTTTCACCACCCATGCGTCTCTGCGGGTCCTTGTCGTAGAGGGCATTCTGCCGATCCTGGGCGCATTCTCGCGTCCAGGGACCTGTATGATATTTGTGAAATCCCATATCGGGGCTTCGAGTGCTGAAGCATAGACTGATCTGGGAGTATATGCGCCGTCAGATTCGTCGTACATCCTTCTGACCCCGGCGAATACCTTTGGATCGAGTGCTCCGTATTTGGGACTGAAACTTCCAAGTGTTTTTTTGTCGACCCAATCCTTGTTCAGACTGGCCAGAGGTGATGCGAAAGAATCTTCTGCAAGAGAGAAGGCGGGGATCAACGACACCTCATTGTTGTCATCGACATCCACTATTGAGAAAGTACGCTGTCCGGGTGTCTGAGGGTCGTTCCATGAAGCTATGATGTCCCCGTTCGGTGTCGAAAAGAGCGTCATGTTCTCCGCTCCTTCGATCTTGCCGCGCATCATCTTTCCAATCGTTCTGCCCAGGGTGTTCGCAGTATCTTTTCTGAGGTTTGCGCGTGTATCTTTCCTCTTCCCGGCCATATACTTGTCGAATTTCTCATACTCATTCATTTCCTGTGCAGTATTGCCCGCATGGAATCTCCCCGTATCATCCACATACGAGTAGTTCTTTTTGATGGGACTCGTCCTGTAGCAGTTCTGTAGTGTCATATTCGACAGATTACATTACGTGTATTTAAACGAAAAGCGGAATCAATCGAACGTGACCACCCTGTACACGCCATCTTTCTCATAGATGTACCCGTGCTCCGACAGCCAATCGACATACTCCTGAGATATGTCCCCAGTCGGGAAGACTTCCCCTTCATACCTGAGATCGTTGCTTATCACGACGTCATTGAACGCCTTAAGGGCACGCCCGTCGAGCGTGTCCACATCGGACAGGGAGTCTTCCAGCACCTCAGGCTCATCAGGGAGCTTATCGACCGTGCTGCTGTCATCGGACGCCTTGATACGCTTGAGACCTTTGACCCACCTGGTGCCGTAACGCACCATCTTCGCCGTGGATGCCCAGAAGTATGTGCCTCTGCGCCATGCACGGTATGCGGTCTCCATATCTTTGGTGATCGGCTCACCGGAATTGAGCTTATACACCGCGGCAAGTATCTCTTCCCTGCAGGTGATCCTGTCGATGCTTGTGAATCCGTTCATCGGATCGTTGAGGAACGTGTCTATCATCGACACGTGCGGGTTCTCCTGTGTGGCGAACGATTGCATGATCTTGGCCGGCAGCCACTCGCTGTCGATGAACGAGGGCTCCCCTTTCTGGGCGAGAAGATATGCCTCCGCCCACACCTGTTCCACATTATACTGTGTGCGGTATGAGAAATCGGAAGGTGTGCAGTACATCGGATAATAACGTCTGTTACCGGTCAGATCGGTGAAAACGTCATCGAGATTCGACGTTGCTGCTAAAATGAAGTGTCTGGGCCACGATTGTTCGCGGCGGGCATAGGGTTTACGGTATTGATCGGATGACATAGAGATGAATCCCTTGAGGGAATCTTGATCCTTCGTCCTTATGGCCGTACTTTCGGCCAATTCTATGATCACTTTCCCTCTTGCCGCATCGAGGAATTTGGCGATGCCTTGCGTGCTCGTGACGTCGGACAGGACATCCTTGAACCACTGCTGTTTCCCCGCTGTATATCTCAGACCGGATGTCTTACGGCATTTTCCCTGCGGGGAGATCAGTACAGGCACGATCTCGTGAACGACCTCTTGGTCCATCCTGCGTATCGCACCGGTGAACCACGCCCTGCTGACCTTTGCAAGATATATGTCCTCGAACCCTTTGTCCTGCAGCGGCGGCGCCGTTGCACCGAACACGTCCTTGAACCATGTGTCGACCCTGCGGACCCCGTCCCATTTATGAGACAGGACCCATTCCTTGAAGAGGTTGCGTTTGAAGGAATATATCTTACCGAGAAGCACCCTTAACCTCACGGCGGTCGACGGAGGGTTGCCGCTGTATCCTTGATCCTTCAGTCTGCGTTCGATATTATCATAATACATGTATTCGACGGATTCATCCATGTCCACGAACGTGCCTGGGGGAGAATTCGGATCGAAAAGCGAGAGATCGACGATCTCGCGCTCCATCATCACATCATAGAACAACTTTTCGGGATAATCGGGGTATAATATGGAGAAGACATCTGCCAATTCACTGTCGGTCTTCGGCATCCTCATCGCACGCGACGGCGCCTGTGCCGATGGAGGGTCTATGACCGCCCCTCTGATCTGGATGGTCTTGTCACCGATGGTGTCGATGGTGAACACGGATCTTGCAACATCCACGGACATCGTCTCGACCGCGGATATGGGCACATCCTGCTCCCCGCCGACCGGATGGATGCGGTCATTGACTATTCTGAAGAATTTCACGGCCACACTTCTGTCTGGCACAGTATGTACGAAATTCCCCTCTCCGATGGTCAGGCCCATCGAGAAGAGCTGTGAATAGAACTCGCCTTTGTCCATCCTTATCCCGTCAGAATGAATCCATTATACCATATTTAATTCATGCGTTTGCCGGTGAGATCGTTCTGCAGAAGGAATGCCTGCAGAAGGTCATAATCATCCTGATTGTCGATATAGACGATGGTATTCCAACATTCCTCTGCCGGCCCCGTAGGCTCATCGACCTCCATCACTTCGGGTTTCTCTTCCGGGAGATCGTCGAATGACGGCACTTCGAAACCGAAATCACCGAGATCGAAATCATCTGATATGCCGTCAAGATCGCTCCATAACTTGTCGTTGTCGAAGAGCGACAGGTCCTGTGCCATGTTGTCCGAGTTACGTTTGAGCTGCACCTGTTCGGGGGTGAGGTCGTCACGTACCACACAGGGTATGACGGACATGCCCAGCATCTTGGCCGCCATCCACCTCCCGTGCCCGCAGATGATCACGTGATCTTTATCGACGGATATCGCACTCTCCTTAGAGAATTTGAGCTCTTTTATATTATTACAGAGGATCTGCAGACTGCGCTCATCGTGCACACGCGCATTGTTCTCGTACGGTTTGATCTCATCCAACGGGATGAGTTCTATGTCCTTGTCAAAAAGGATGTAATCTTCGTCAGCTTGTGTCATGTCATGGCCTCGGTGAGGGCGGAGACGCTATGCCAGGGTGAATGACCAAAACCCATCCCTTACCATTACAGACCGGGAAGCGACGCCCTCGTAGGGTCATTGTTCTCAAGATATAAAGAAGGGTGGGCTCGGGGAGAGGCTGATCTTAGACCCGAGCCCTGGGTGGTATGGGGGATGGGTCAGAAGTAAATGAGCGAAACTTCATTTTCCGGTCCGGCACTGCTGGTTCCCGGACCGGCGGGTGCCCATCCTCACCCGGCAGGAGTTGGTATCCGATGGGGATAGAATACCACGTTACCAAGATGGACCACCAAAGATATAAGGATTTTTGTTGCCGTGATCGTGCCGACCGGAGGTGCCGTTTTCATCACTTTTTCATACTTTATTTTTTGTAAGTGACTTCGTTTTAACTAAAAAATAAGTAGTAACATAATTAACATGAATTAGTCGATTCACGTCGATCGACGAATAGGTCATTCGTCTTATGTCGTATTTTCTGGAAAAGTGGCACTTCCGAGGTGCCACCCTTTTTTCGGGACATCTGGCTATGCCCAAAAAACGAAGAAAGTGGCACCATCGGCACCGTAGTTCTCTATACTTCCCTTTTCCCCCCTCTACGCGTATACGTGCTCCTGTATATTTACATAAATGTTACATAATATAGGTGCCATAGGTGCCACTATATAATATAATATGCTGCAGTATATAAAGGGTTTATATAGGCACTTGGCACCTTGAATTTTACAAGATCGTGGTGCCAAGGTGCCACCGTATCCGTATATATACCCCGACATGATAGAAGGTATCGACAGAGAGGGCGGTAACGGGCTGCAATTCTTGCCGCCCCCTCGTTCCCAAATTATATATATCCTCAATATTATGTGTCGTCCATGCAGCCCAATGACGAATTTATCGACGATGAATCCTCATATCAGACCAGATGGAATATTCCCTCGGATACCCGTGACATAATTCAGGCAGGCAGCCTGGAGGATATTTTGGCATATCTCCCGACACTGATGCCTGAGGGATATGTGGACAGATACAGGTACAATCTTCTGAAACGCATGCCGGAAGTGAGGAAGAGGAACAGATACACACCGATAACCGATGTGGATTTCAACAATTTCTATTTTAAGATCGATGATACATTCAAGAAGAACGGGTTAGGCAAGACTCCGAGCCTCGAGAAGATCAGGATGCTGTTCGACAACATCTGCGACGAGAGGAAGGTCGATCCTTTCTATGAACATATCAAAGATATCGAATGGGACGGCATCCCGAGAGTAAGGAGATGGTTCATCGATGGGCTCGGTGCACATCTGATGGATTATCCCGATGAACTGTCGGACAGGATCGTCGAAGAGGTGACACAGGCATGGTTCGTCGCGGGCGTGAAGAGATCGATGCACCAAGAGAAATTCGAGAATGTCCCTGTTCTTATAAGCAAATCCCAGGGTGTGGGTAAGACGACGTTCGTCAAATACACCGCGCTGGCTGCGATAGACGAGAGTTGGTACAATTCCACCACCGTCGATGTCAACAACCCCAAATTATTCTTCGAGCGCATCATGGGTGCGAAGGTGGTGGAGTGGGGCGAGGCCCAGCAGTTCAAGAAGAGGGAGAATGCCGACATCATCAAGGAATTCATCTCTGCTCAGGTGGACACGTACAGGGAAGCGTACGCACGCATGCCCAAGATATATTCCCGCAGATGGATCCCCATCGTGACATCGAATGAATATGAGCTGTTCTCCGACCCGAGCGGCAACAGGAGGTTCTTCCCATTCATATGCGAGGAATCACGCATAACCAAACCGATCACGGAAGAGAGCATGTTCTCTCCCGAGAACATATATGAGGCGGAACAGGTCTGGGCCGAAGCCATCGAGATGGAGAGGAATGGTGCCCGTGCATTCGTATCCAAGGAGATCGAACAATTGGCTGCGGACGCACAGAAGAACTCCTCCAGGGACAACGATTTCTACGAGGCGATCTTCCAAGAGATCGATCTCGATGAGAGATATGAACAGGTGGGATCATTCATATCCAGCAACGAGGTCCTCGACATCGCTCAGAGGCTGTCATACAGATTCCCCGGCCAGATACTGTACATACGTGCCAATTCCATCATGAGATACCATGACGACGAATGGGAATACACGCCGAACGGACACGTGTACGTCACAGACCCTAACGGGAGAAGGAGAAGACTGACCGCCAAAGGGTTCAAGCGCATCAAAGCTTCACCGAGGATGGACCATGAGAACAGATTGGTGCAGTGGGGGTGAGCCGTTGAGACCCTATTCCAACACAGAGGCTCCGTTGCTGAGGGAATTCTACAGGACACTCGAGGATTATGACAGGCGCATAATCATAATATTGGACACCAAAGGGGAATGCGCCCATGCGGACCTGTTCGCGAAGGCATTCTCCGACTATCTGAGAGAAGAACAGAAAGGGGTCGCGGCCGTGACTTTCGGGCAGACGAAGAATGAGATGATGATGGCCTGCCTGGAGGACAGGGACTACTGTTTCTTTGACGTGTATTCACGTTATTACAGTTCGAAACACATCAGTAGGATGAGTCAGCTCATAGATGACTGCATGCTTGGCAGAAAGACGCATTTCAGATCCAAATTCGAATCCAAGTTCGGACACGAGGGTGACGGTCCCAGGTTCTTCATCTTCTGTACGAACGATCTGGACAATCTTTGGTTCATATCCTGTTACGGGAGGGACCACGCATCCATAATCGACGTCAGTGATCTCCCCGACATCTATGGAGAATGGAACATCACACCCAAGTATCTGGGTGAGAGATTCGACGAGATCCGTAGTGAGGCGAGAACATGAAGACCTTGGCACAGCACCAGATATATGCGCTTGCATGTATGGAATATAACCAGCAACTGGGGATATTCTATGAGCCGGGGACGGGCAAGACCATCATCGCATTGACATGGATCGCACAATCACTGAAGGATGGTTCGATAAATGATGCTTTAGTGATCTGTCCAGCATCCCTTGTTCCGAATTGGGAGAAGGACATCGATGAATGCACGGAATTCGACCATATGACTGAAGAGGACAGAAGACTTCTCAAGGAAAAGGTCACAATCCGTTCATTCCAGAAGACCTATGAGACCGTGAGGAGGACCGTGAGGCACCGCGATGGATATGAGGAAGAATTAAAGAAGAAGAAGGTCAGGGCCGAACTCGATAAACCATGGGGTGCGATCATAATCGACGAATCGCATAGCATCGGCAATCACTCATCGGTACAGACCAAGACTGCATTGGCCTTGGCGAATACCACCCATCACCGTTACATCCTTACCGGTACGCCCGTCAGCGGCTCGACACAGACCGGCGGAGCCGACTACAGCAAACTCTTCGGCCAGATGATGTTCCTCCATCCGAACATATGGAGGAACTGGACGGATTTCTGCAGACGTTACGTTACCGCATACACAGAATACAAAGCTCCAGCCGCATATGATATCAAAGCTCTCAACAAACTGATGTTGGATAACGCCATCGCCATGAGACTGAGGGATTGTTTCGATCTGCCGGAGGCTACCGAACTGTCCCAACCGTGCCCACTGATGGAGAAGAAGGCATATAAGGACATGAAGGCACACAGGTTCCTCGAATACGATCTCGATGATGTGAAGACCATAGCGACCAAATTGCGTCAGCTATGCTCGGGATCACTGATCACCGACAAAGGCACCAGGAGATATAACACTTCGAAAGAACAGGCCCTGACAGAATTGTTACAGGGGACCGAGGACAAAGTGGTCATATTCTGCGCATTCACGGCATCGATCGATCGCTGTAAGGAGACCTGTGAGAAGGCTGGCAGAAGAACGTTGGTATTCGACGGCAGATCCAACGGCCCGGTGTGGAGAGATTTCGATAAACCGGAATATACTGCAATCGTCTGTCATTATCAATCAGGCGGGGCCGGTCTGAATCTTCAGGCAGCATCGACCATGGTGATGTTCGAACCCTGTTATTCCTCACGTGACTGGAAACAGGCGATGAGGAGGATCGAGAGACCCGGCCAGCAGAACAAGATGAGGTACGTCTATCTCTATACGCCGAAGACCATCGAGGAGAAGATATTGGGGTGCGTCACGAGCGGTGTCTCGGTGACCGACAAGATGGTCGAAACATGGTTCAGATCAAATGAAATATAATCAAACAACATATTCATATACTACTATGATATACACATATACATCGGAGGAAAATCATGGAATTCGATAAAGAAGAAGTAAAGATGAGATCCGCGTTATACAAGAAGAAGTCAAAACTCAGAGAACTTGTTCTCCAGCAGGATTGGAAGAAAGATGGTTTCATGCTGCTCGGCGGCAAGCGCGTCGACTACATCACGAGTGAGAAGATCATCCGTAATTTCGCACCCCTTCTGCCCAAGGTGGGCCTGGAGCTCGAGTGCGGTTTCGATGAGCCGAAGCGCATGGATCCTTTCGGACAGAGAGCAGAGGAGCACTGGGTCGCATCCTTCCACGTGAGGTATGTGGATATCGACACCGGCTACATGACCGAGGTCAACCGCTACTACGGGGAGGGCATGGATCAGAGGGACAAGTCCCTCAAGAAAGCATCCACCGATGCACAGAAACTCTGGCTTCTGGCAGACTTCAAGATCGGAGAGGGGATCGATCCCGATGCCGGAACGAACGACACCACCGGTGCATACATCCCCAAGGGAGAAGAGGAGAACGTGGAGATCAAGACCAAGATCGCCGCGGTCGCCGTCAAACCCAAGCCGGCACCCAAGCCCAAGAAGGCAGAGGAGCCCGTGAAGACAGAGGCAGAGGCCACCGCGGAAGAGGTAAAGGAGGCCGCAGAGACCGTCAAAGAGGCCGTTGCAGCACCGCCTGCCTCCAAGAAGCCTGCAGCACCCAAGGTCAAGAAGGAAGTGCCCGCTGAGAAACCCGCAGAAGCTGCACCTGCAGCAGATGACGGCAAGATCGCACCGGGCATGAACACTGAGTACGGTGCCAAGATCTCCGAGGTCCAGAAGAAACCTCTCTTCAGCTCGATCCAGAAATGGTCGATGGCGAACCGTGAGGGTAAGATCTCCGATGAGAAATACGCCCAGGTCAAAGAGGCCTACAAGAACATCGGGTCCAACAAGGACATCATCAAGTTCCTCACCGAGTACCGCGAGGTCAAGGAATGAACAGGAAGTACAAGGAGCCCCAGGTCGCCTTTTCCGTCGTCGGACAGCACATCGAGACCGATGGGAAGTTCGGCAAGAAGATGTCCGGGTCCACATTGGCGGGGATATTCAACATGTCCCCGTTCAACACCCCCTTCCAGCAGGCATGCAACCTGATGGGCATCTGCAAGGAAGATCTGGATGGAAAACAATCCATCGAGATCGGAAAGACGCTCGAAACGCCCATCATCGAATATCTCGGAGAGAGATATCCGGAATACGGGCTGTTCATCCCCGCCAAGGTCCTGTTCGGAGAGCAGGAGGGCGATCACGATCAGTGGAAGTCCGATTTCGATGACACGTGGTTCGCCGGAAGGATGGACGGGATGGTCTTCAACGACGAACATGCCAGCATCGACTTGAAGGATGGATATATCCTTGAGATCAAGACCACATCCAACTATGCATCATGGGCGGACGGCGTCCCCGACTACTACAGGGTGCAGGTGGAACTGTACAACCACTTCCTCCCGACCCCTAAGGACAAGGCATACGTCGCAGTCTGTCTGGTGGACGATGACACCCGCAAGGACCCGTCATCATGGGAAGGTTCGGACAAGAACGTGTTCCTCTTCGAGATGCCCATCGACGATGCCAAGGTGCATGACATGCTGGACAAGGCCATCGAGTGGTATAAGGAGTTCGTCGTCGGAGGAAAGACCCCGGATTTCGACCCGACCAATACCGGTGATCTGGACATGTGGAACCACCTGCTGAACATCACGTCGGATGACCCGCAGGTGCAGGCAGACATCGACCGTCTGGAAGAGCTTGAACAGGAGCTTGGAGAGAAGGAAGCTGCGCTGAAGGAGCTGCAGGATGAGAGGGAACTGCTGAGGAACAGGATCAAGGACTTCATGGTCACGAACAAACGTAACAACATGGGGACCACCTCCGGCAGGTTCGAGGCAACGATCACCGAATCCAAGAGGACATCGATCGACAAGAAACTCCTGGAGAAGGACGGTATCGATCCTGCAAAATACACGGTCACAAAAGTGATACAAACATTTTCATTGAAACCTGTTAAAGAAGAAAACCAAGAAGGTGAATAAAGTGAAACCAAGAACATGGGAATGGAGCAACAAGAACGAAGATGATTACAGACCGCAGTTCAAGACAGTTGAAGCAGGCGAGCAGTACATCTACATCGACAACGCAGAATATGACCCCGAGACGAAGAAGTACGTCTTCGACATGACGAGTCTGTCCGAGACAGGCGGGTCATTCAAGATCTTCCAGAGACTGACCAAGAACGACGGATCGACCAATTTCTTCGGACTGAAGTGGCTGAACGCACTCGGATATGCATGCAGTGGATACAAGACCGTTCTGCAGGCGGACGAGATGGCGGGATGCGTGTTCCTCGCAACGATCACACTGGAGCCTTCGTTCCAGGACAAGAAGAGATGGGAAGAGGACATGGCCGCCAAGGGCGTGTCCGATGTCAGACTCTACCCTGTGATCAACCCCGACACCATCCAGCCGGTCACCAAGGACATCGTCGAGGATTACTCGACACACGTCGACGAGAACGGCCAGCAGGATCAGTTCTTCACGGAGTGAAACCGATGGCGGGCAGCTGTACAGCGATCGTAAGGAAGGCCAACACCTCTAAGATCATAAATATCCCGTACAGGTATTGGGGGTTGAAGATCAACGAGGTCTATCGTGTGGTCATCCTGAGCGATCAGCACCTCAGCGGCTGCCCCCCTTATTCATTCGATGCAAAACTCTTCAAGTCCGGACAATCGGCACGTATCACGCTGCCGATATGTCTGACCAAGATAAACGTCGGAGACATCGTGAACGTCTGGGTCGGATGCCCTGAGGATTTCGGACAGCCAGGGGAGATGTATGGACGAGGCTACTGTCAAAGAGAACGCGCGAAAATACTTGAAGAGTAAAGGTATCTTCTACGCGGATGTACAGGGGAGCAGGTTCACCACCAAAGGTTTCCCCGACATGGTCGCGGTGATCAACGGTCTGTTCATCGGGCTGGAGTTCAAGACATACAGGGGAAGACAATCCGAGGACCAAAAGAAATTCCAAAGAAGATTGGAGGACGCAGGGGGATTCTATTTTCTCCCCAAGACGCTTGAAGATGTCAAGATCATCGTAGAGATGTTCCTTTAAACCTCTTTCCTTTTTTATACTCTTGACACATATACACCATCATGGCCACCGCCGTCGTCCCTCTTAAATCATACGCGACACCCGAACTTGTCGCAGAATTGATGGATCTTCCCGATCCGAAAGATCCGGATTCCACACTGATGTTCTCCAACGTTTCGCACCCTACACGCAATCAGGTCATCAGATGGCTGAACACCAATGCAGATATCATCGACCGTACGCTGAAGAGGACATGGCGTGTGAATTACGAGTTCAATAAGATCTACGACATCGGGACATACTGGCAGGATGAGGATTCGCTCTGGAGGGACGAATATTACAAGGCCGGCGGAAACGTCATCCAGCTCAGAAGGGACGTGTGCCCGTGGGATCCGAACCCCATATATGTGGAAGGACACGAGGATGACCCCGCATACATGATCTACCCCGGTGACAAGATCGAGGTAAGGATGTTCCAGGGCGGCTGGAAGGACATCTCCAGAGGTGAGAACGACATGTACCTCACCGTCGACAGCTTCTCCATAGACTACGATGCGGGAAGGCTCCTGATAAGATCGATGTGGGGCGGTTATACCCCCAAATATGATTCGGTGAGGATCACCTATCGTTACGGCCGTGTCCCGCCGAAAGGGGCCGGAGAATATGAGGTGCAGGGACAGGTCCCCGATGCGATATCGACGATGTGCGCACTCATGACTGCAAAGGACATCCTCAACACGCAGTTCTGGGTGATCAAGGTCGGAATGGGCGGAGACATCGCCGGAATCAAGGAATCGATGATCCGTAACTTCGACGCGAAGATCGCGGAGATAAGGGCCAGCTATCAGCGTCTCGGTCCCGTCCACAGCATGATCACGAGGTGATAGGATGCCGATGTATGACGGGGACGGATATGACCAGGCGGAACCCGAAGAGGACTTCTTCCCGGATGACGTGGCGATGGTCACGGACATGCTGAAGAGGGAATGGTCGCTCGGGCTCACGCAAAGACCTGTGATATCCTATGACCAGCAAGGTCTTTATGCAGATGCCAGACAGGCCTATATCTTCGTTTACCACGTCAGCGGATACAATTCCATCTCATCCACCGATTATCGCACGACGCAGGCCACGACATTCCTCGGGATCAAGGTCTCCTGTCCATTCAGGAAACAGCTTTACACGACCATCCGTGAGATATACCGCATCCTGCTGGGCAACAGACGTGCAGGCCCGAAACAACTCAACGGATACACGTATTTCGAGATAATATCCCATCACCTCGATGAAGGAGAGCTGGGATGGTATTCAGCCACGATCGACCTGAAATTGATCTCCTATTGCAGACCGATCTTCAGCCCCGGATTCGGGGCGGAGATCAATTCCAAATATCCGAAACCTGTTCCGCAGGGAACGGATGACCATGACGATGATTGGAAGAAGCCGTTCTGATATTCCGTTTTAAATAGATATATGCCTATTTTACACGCATGACATGTCAATCTATTTTCAATGAGGTGAAGGTATGACCGCAATACGCAAGTCATATCTCATCGCCCCCGAGACCACTTTCGGATCAGGGCTTCCCAAGAACGATAAATGGTATGTAGTTCCGCAGGGATTCTACATGTCCACCAGCAGCAGCACTCAGGCAACATCCCTTTACGGAACGGGCGCCAAGATAAGGCAGAACAGCATCTATGGGTCATTCCAAGGATCATGGAATGCATCCTACGTCATGGATTTTGAACATCTTGAGTTCCTTTCCATCATCTTTGATACGGAGGATGATGCCGCCAAACCCAATGGCACACAGAACACCACCAACAAACAATATGCGAACTTCAATACCGCCGACACCAACGTCTACGAGCACAGATTCAGAAAGCTCAATAACAAGCGGCAGCAGTCATACGTCATCAAGGAACGTATCCTTAACAAGATCGCCGGAGGACATTATGACGAAGAGACCATCTACAAGGGTGTGCTGGCCAGGAACCTGCAGTTGGCAAGGTCCACATCCGGGAGTCAGATGGCCGTCGAAATGTCCGGAGTCTTTGCGGACAAGATCACATCGCTCAACGACACAGGAAACATAGGTTCACTCTTCACACAGAATGCTTCCCCGTTGACACAGTATTCATGCATGTATCTCGGGATTCACGCCGATCCTGTCGATACAGATGCCATCAAACAGGTGGACAGCCATAGCATAAACATCGAGACCAGTGTTTCGCTGGTATACAGCACTTGTTCTCCGATCGCCACGGATTATTTTGAGGACAGGACGACATTCGCATGGAATGCCACCGCGTACATGAACGACCCCACCAGGAAATTCAAACTTCTGCCCAACAGCGGAGGAACGGTCAATCCCAAGGTCGGAACTAGCCTCAAGGTCACAGACAACGGCAGATCGTTCTCACGTCAGCCCATGGGGAAGAATCTTGCGCCGCTGGAATTCGTGAATTTCATCACATATGATGAATCGGTGCGTGACCAGTATTCGCAGGATTACCAGGAGTCGATCGTCAATGCATATAACGCCTCCAGCCACGTTGTACGCATACAGGCCATCAATTCGACCGTCAAGAGCACGACGACACCCAAAGGGGACGGATCCAAATTGCAGGACTCCCTGTCAAGTGTGGAATGCGATGAGATCATCATCAGCATAAAGAACAGCAAACAATACATCTGGGATTCCAGCGATGAATACAACGGACCGACGGATGATTTCGTCGGACAGATGGCCAAATTCACACAGGCTGCGATCACCGATGTCACTTCAGAAGCGATCGATTTCAAGATACCCGTGACCGGATACTCCGGAGCCATACTCGGAAGTATCGACATCGCACAGTCCAATACAGTGCCGACTTCGACGATATCGTTCAACAGCAGTACACATGGGGACCTGAGGGGATTCGTAGTTGTCCAAGATGTGTCGATGTTCAATGTTTCAGGAGCTACCGGGGATGCAGCTGCTGATACATACATGCTCGACAACCTCATTCCGAAACAGCTCACGAATGCAGGATCCGGCATGAGCGGGCTGACCGTACAGACCGCTAAATCGGGCGACGACATATTCCCGCAGATCACAGGCACCCCTGAGATCATCAGGACCGATTACTATTTCATCGTGAAGAAAGATACCTCTGGTAGCACACCGGTTATCACAACAGGTTATCTGCGTGTGGCTGTAAGGTGATAGAATGACCATGGATGAGCCTATATTGATCGACCTGAAGAAATACGGCGGAGAAGGATTCATCGAGATGATGGAGCCTACGCTCAGGGCACAGAGGGAAAGGGACAACAAGATCGCTAATTTGATGTTCTCCATCGATGAAAAAGGGAATGTTGTAAAGAATACAAGTAACAACATCGATGCTGTATTCATCAGAGTTCTTTCCTATGTGGAAAGCGCCCCTTTCAAGAATGATCTTGAGAGTTTCTTCGATTACACGGATGAGCTGGATAAGAAAAAAAGAGGATCAGGAACGAGACTCTATGAAGAGATGTGTGCCGTGGTAGAGAAGATCGATCGCGGAGAACAGTCCCCTTCAGCCGACTCACCGGCAGCGGAGAACGGGAGTTCGGCATAAGGATCTTCGCTGAGCATCTGATCCATGGCGACAGCCTCTCTAAGGAGGAGGCCGCCATTGCCGCATACGGAGCATATCTGATGCACGGCGGAGACCCGAAGAGATGGGGCGAGATGAGACAGGACGACATCCAACTGATATACCTCATGTATGAAGCGGAGATGTCCAAGGTAGCAAGATTATTCGAAACAAAGGAGTGAGGACATGGCGGACAGGGCAGTCAAGGTCGATGTGGAACTGAATCTGGTTAATGCAGAGAGACTTAAACAACAGACCGGAGACGCCCTTGGTGAAGCGAGATACAACAAATCCGACGATGAGGTGCGCACACGTACTCAGATGGAACGGATGTTGGATCTCACGAACACCATGAGCAACATGTTCCGCGGGATATATACAGGTAACGACCGCAATATTGCTGCCGGAACTCAACTTCTTGGCAAAGCTTCTGGCGCTTCAGATAAGATTTCTGATGACCTGATGAAGATAATGAAGACGGGCATAGGTATCATCGAAGACATCCACTCCCGTATCAAACAGGCGTCCCCTCTTCTGCAATCCGTTGAATCCCTGTTCAATCTTGCTGTTCAGCTGTTCTTCATGCCTCTCGGTAATAAGCTGGCCACGGTCATGCTTCCTGCGATCATGGAACTTGTCGATGACGTGATGGCCATGTGGGACAAGATCGAAGGCATGGACCTAGGCCACATGCTCAACGAGATGATAAAGACAGGCGCAGAGATATTCGGAAAATATTTCAAGAATCTGGGTGAAGAACTTGCGAAACAATCAGGCATCGCTGGATCTATTGGCAAGGTCTTGGTCGGTCTCGGGGATTTCATCGAAAATCATCTGGGAGACCTGGTGGAATTCGTTGCCAAACTATTATCATGGGTCATGGAGAACCTAGGCAACCTCATCAATGCCTTCATCGAATTCAAGATATTATCTTTGTCACTGCAAGCTGCACAGATCACTGCAACGATGGGAGCTGCATTTGGGCCAGCCGGTGCAATTATCGGCGGTCTTGCAGGATTCGGCGTAGCTGAAGGTGTCGGACATGGCGTCGTCGCGTCCACCGGCGTATATGATGCAACGTCCAAGATGTCTGCAGCAGGATCATATGTCGGTGCTACGGAAGGAGGACGTCGGGTCACCGTTGCCGAAGGCGGAGAAGGCGAATTCATCCTCCCCGAAAGCAGATTGCAGAGCATGATGGACGGCATATCCGACAGAATGGTGGATGTAGCTTCTGCAAGACCAAAACAGACTGCAGATAAGACTAAGGACGCACAGGTCATAAACAATTATTTCAATATCACAGGATATACAGACAGCGAGCTGACAGATAAGATCAGAAGCACCGTCAACGAACAGGTCAGTCAGTCAAGACTCAGGAGCGGGTTCTGATGGCTGATTATCCCACCATAGATATCTCCATTTATGTCGGCGATGAAGATCTATCCACACATTCTGTAAAAACCGCTACAGGTTTATCATCGAGTACGACGGGAAGCTGTGTACTTGTTTCCGGAACAATTCCCACTGGTATGACTTTCCAGGACGTCAGTGCTGGCGGCAGACAGGGATCCCACGGATATTGGTTCTATGCACAATTCAAACTTAACGGGCATCCCACTGTGGCAGGGACATATTCTTTTATTGTGAGAGGCACAATCGGAAATCAAACGTTAGATAGCACGGTCACGGTAAGCGTGACATATTCCCCGGAACCGATCTATTTTACAGTATCATATCAATCGGATCACGGAACGACCCCGCAATCCGATACTGTCCTGTCAGGAACACAGATACAGCTTCCTTCCATATCAGATCCGAGTTATACCTTCAATGGCTGGTATACCAGTTACACTGGCGGAACAAGAGTGGGAGGCGCGGGGGACTCATACGTCGTATCTGGATCGACAATGCTATATGCACAATGGACTGCTAAACCAATTGTGAATTTAACCATCATCAACATGAGCGAAGTTGGTGATTATTACATCGACGGGACAAGAGTTACATTCTCTGGAGGTGTAAATACAGTAATTCCCGTTGTGGTAGGGCAAAATCGCACAATCCAGTTCGTTGTAACAGACACATCCCATTATCAATTTGATAAATTTTCTCTGAGTGAACATGGTGGAGAAGATTGGACAACAACAGATAACCCGTATGTACTGACAAATATAATTGCAGATACGACCGTTAGCGCCGATGTTGTATCCAGAACATATACGATAACATTCGATGCTACGACAAATGGCGGAACACTGTCAGGGAGCAGCACAAAGACCGTCATATTAGGTCAGCAATACGGGGCATTGCCGACAGCGACCAAACAGTATTACACGTTCAGCGGGTGGTTCACGGCAGCTACAGGCGGAAATAGAATAGTATCGACAACAGTTTTTAACGCAGGTGCTGACCAGACACTCTATGCACAGTTCCAACCGATAAAATATACGATCACATGGAAAAATTATGATGACACCACATTATTGATAGATTCAAATGTGAGCCCCAACACAGTACCAGAATATACTGGCACTACCCCGTATAAACCCGCGACTGAAGAATATTATTATCTTTTCAGCGGGTGGAATCCCACCCCTTATGCCGCAGACAAGAACCAGACATATACAGCACAATATACAGGGTATCCTGTAACGACATACAGGCTGGATGACAAAGGGAGATTGAATGTATTCGACTATATTGCATTGAAATGGGAACTGGTCGATGAAGCAGCTTTTGTATTATCTTTCGAAGCAGGCGGCGGCACATTTAAAGAAAATAGCGCACCCATGATCAAGATCAAAAAATGTAAGAGTAAAGATGGGAATGGACAAATCATCGATACATTATCCATCCCATCTGCTTATACGGATTACAGTAGTGCATTTTTAATGGAAACATATGACGGCAACAAGGTATACGTGTGGGCTTTAGCATACAATGATTGTACTGAGATAGAGATATCCATCAAAAATCTGCCAACAGAACCTACTACTGGTAATAACAAGATCGAACCCCCCTCTGGATTCAATAGTGTTCTCAACTGGGAGATGATATCCCCTTACTATAAGTTTTTGAAAGGGACAAGCGATACAGAATATGAGGTGACACTGAACAGGTCCACCATAGACAATGTCCGTCAAGCACTCGTACTGCCAGTATGGGTTCCAACAAATGATGATCGTCTTCGTGCAATAATTGTCGCATCCGGACTTGGGTCTTTGAATTTCGGAGATATACAATCAGTCAATACAACATACAACTCCCGTCTGACCACGATCCCCATCGTCTGCCACGGATATACCGGATCATACTGTATGGACCTTGGTGTATCTAAAACAATATCCCTATCTTATATCAGAACATCCCCTCAATCCCCAGATAACACTGTGGCGAATAGTGTTCAGTGGGATAATGCCACCTGGATCTCCAAACTCAAGGAATTCACAGACCGTTGGCAGATGAGGACCAATGGAAATCTTTTCTATCTAAAACGCCCGAACAACCCCAGGCTCGCGAATGGGTTTAATGATAATGATCCTGCGGCCGATTATATCGAAGAGATCAATGGGGAGAATTGTTATATCACAAGTGCCCCCGTACAATATCTGGCTGGGCACCCCTACATGATCAAAGGTACCATCAATCTGACAATGGGTACATTATACCCGAAACAAACACCTGCGACCATGATCCAGGTAACGATGAAGTGGGACGAATCAAATTCAAGACCTGAAAGAAACATCTATCTGCAATATCCAAAATATACCGACGCCGTGGCCCCTTCGATCCCCTATATCTGGACACCGATCCAGTCAGGAGACAATTACATCTACGCTGCCAGTCTGTATTATTATAAGAATAATGTAAAAACCACGCTGCTCGCCGGTTCATATTTTAGACCGAATCCAGACGGGACCACGACCATCTATGCAGACCTGGCAACGATCGATTCAGCGGGTCAAAAACTCATAACCATCGCAGGGGGCGGTTCGTTTACAATCACACCATCTGGTTCGAACGACATGGTCATCACGGCATACCTGATAGGTGGCGGAGGAGGCGGCGGTGGCGGTGCAATGGATTATACATATTATGCTACAGATAAAGATCGCTTCAGAGGCAGTGGCGGCGCAGGGGGAGCATCTGGAGAGTACGGGTCATACACATATACTGTTGCGCCGACCGGTGCTATAACAGTCACTTATAGCATAGGCAGCGGCGGATCCGGAGGAGAGACTCGTATCGGATATAATACAGCTGGAGAAGACGGTCACTCCGGAGGCAATACATCCATCACAGTCAATGGTGCCACAAATACAGTGAACGGCGGCGCAGGAGGACCTGCAGCGGCAAGATGGGACAACCCAGGCACGTGGAGTGTAACACCGGGTAACAACAGTTATAAAGGAGGAAACGGAGGACAGTGCGAAACATTTAGCGCATATGATGGCCAGAGCGGTACTGCTCCAACCGGACAGTTCAATATGGGATCAGGCGGATTGAGGAATATAAATGGAGATATCACCATGAATAATTACGTCGGAGGCGGCGGAGGTGGCGGAGGGGCCATCATAATCCCGAACAAGACAGGGACCGCAAAAGGAGGATGCGGAGCATCCGTCCGTGATGGCGAATCGATCAATGGTTCTCTCGGATCCGGGGGCGGAGGCGGAGCATCACAAATCGGTATATATTCTTCCAGGAATACTGTTAACGGCGGAAGAGGCGGAGATGGTGTGATCTTTGTCACCGTCCAAAATGGAACGATCGGGTGATCTCATGACTGCGAGTGAAGAGAATACGGGATCAACAATCACATTTACAAGAGTGGACGAGGACAACGTCAGTACGACCATCCACATGACTGTTTTTAAAAATGATATCGTAGCCAATAACGATATAACATCCAGAACATTCTCTACTACAACAGAGAATATCTCAGATAACATATCTGCATCTGTTTCGGTCACCCCGATCGTGACATATGACGCTGAAAATGCGTTCGCATTTGACATACAATCCAATGAACAGATATCATTCAATTTCATCAGAAAGAATCCTGTTGGAACATACTATAAAATGGTGAACAACACGCCGGTCGCCACACCCCTTCCTGATGATAACAACGACGATGATGACAGGGTATGGAGTAACAGAAAATGGATAACCGAATTTACAAAATTCATCAATTGTTGGCAGGCAGAATATAATGGCTGTATCCTTAGATATGTACCATTGGATCCAACACTCCAGCATGGATTTGCAGTAAACGTGTTTTTACGTAATCTTTCATACAATGTAAGTGTCAACTCAATCGAGACCATAACCGGTTCGGTAGAGGCACAGGTCGGTGACCTCACAGGGAATTCCATACGCCCCCAGGATATGGGAGCATATGTTTCAACATACAACGATCCGATAAACCTGACAGATATGACGATTCAGATGTCTTCGTCTGATGGATTTGCGACATATATCCTGTACCAGAAAAAAGTCGAAGGAAATCAGGAAATAAAATTGAATTGCGTGTCCAAATACACTCTTAAAGGCGGTCCGGAACAGCCATTCGAATATCTAGTGATGGAGATCTCTAAAAAAAGATTGAACATCGTGGCGCCGAACCTATACAATGACATCATTGCTGGGCGCAACAGGATATACATCGACGCGATGGGCAATGGTGAATTCATTGTTACAAAATGTTCATCGACGACAACATCATACAAGATCATAGCATACAGTATCTATGAGGTCTACCGTTCCGTCCCGATCGGCACGTCCATATATTTCGGAAAAGAATCCACGACCAAACCATTCGATGTGATCCGCACAATATTATTCACTGAACATAAACCGGGATTCGGAGATGACATACACCCGATTTATTTCAAAGACAACACGATCAAATATGCATTTTTCACATCCAACAATAAATGGGCGGATGATTTTGAATGCAATTTCAATAACAATTCATCCTCATGGTATGTACTTTCCGTATGTGCCCTTAAACTTAATTGCAAGATATGGTTCGCCGATAAGTGCGCATATATCATCGACACATCCATCACAAAGGAAATGCTGGCAAGTCCGACTACATACGGGCTGACCACAAATATGAATGGATATAATTGTTTCATATCAAAATTGTACCTTAATCTGTCTGCACCGTACCCATTATCCGCAACAGCTGAAGAAATGAAATTCTCAAAATCAATCTGCGGAGAAACGATCTTAGGCGATGAAGGTGCCGAGACCATCCATAATTCTGTAAGGATACAATTCTCTGCCGATAAGGACTCCCGTTATGTTACGGTCGGTGAAACAGGAAAGGACACCACTGAATTGAATAGAGGAGGTTACGCCTTAGGGATTACAAGCACAGGCGTGGATCGCGCACAGATACCGGGCACAAATAACTACAGGTATGAACCAATACTCGCACCATATGGTGCAATCGCCAGATCTCAAGCCAAATATGGCATCAGAGAAGTGGTGTACAAGATCCAGGAGATCGGCGTCACCGATGCGAATGACATCGCCATCAAAGTTGCAAACGATCTTTGTGACAGTGAACAATCTGTCGGTTTCAAAATAAAAGAGATATATTCTGACAAAGATGATAATAACAAGATAATACAAAAATGGCAAAAATTCTTCCCCGCATATATACAGACCGATGCCATCTTTGATTATTCCAAGGACCTTGTTCTATCGAACTTCTCAAATTTTGCATGCACCACGACCCTTCATAAAGTGACATCGTCCAATTTCGATGATGAGATAACCATCAACATCCCTAAAAATACATGGTTCAGACTGGATTCTGGATATAAGTCCGTCCTCGCCGGAGCTATATATTCTGAAGCCGGAATATTGGGCGATCTGATCACGGATGGAGAAAGTCATGTAACTGGCATGGAGTTCAAAATCTATTCAGAGAATAATACAGATATAACATCGGAAATGACATACGAGATCAGAAAGAACTATACTATCTCATGGAGTGGCGGAACCTTTTCCGGTCCGGAGACGATCGATATTTTGATCACGAAACCTTGTTATGTGAACATCAATTTCATTAGATCCTCCCTCATTAGTGTAGAAATCGAACGCGGATCTAAAGTGCATTTCAATATCACAGACGTACGTCAAAAAATGCCGAATAAATTGTGCATGTCCACGTATGAGCATAATTTTCCAGAAGGTACTACGGAATACTGGTTTGGTATAATGAAACCGACTGATGTATCTCAGAATTCGTCCGAGATAGCTAATTCGATCAACAATCAGTGATGCTTTAAAAACATAGACCGCATTATACCATGTGATAGCAATGGTCATGCACACCATCCAGGTGACATACGACCCTACCACCAGGCGCATGTCACTCACCGGCAGAGATAACTATGGTGGTGCGACCACCGATGTCAATTCTGTATCGATCGAATTCTCGGGCATAGTACCCGAGGGCACGAATTTCATTGCAAGGGTGGATTTCGCAGTACCTGTCAAAAAGGACGATTATACAATCGAACACCCCTTCATACTTCTTGAACAAGATAATGATACATGGTCAGCCGTGATCCCCAACGCAGTGCTCATGGCCGCGAAGGATACCAAAAAGCTGCCGTTCCAGCTCGTCCTCGCCAACGACAGCCAGGTCATCAACTCCCGCAACGCCATCACACTTGACATCACGCCCGGTATCGATTCGTTGATCCCGGGAAGCGATCTCCCCGAATATGAGGCACCGGAGTGGCCGCTGCCGGAAGAGATCACTTACACCGAAGAAGACGTATATGTCATCGAAGCGACGTACGACCCGGCCACCAGAACACTCACGACACCATCAAGGGACATGTACGGCGGTGCGACCATTGACACCCGCAGTGTAAGGATCAATGTATCGGGTATCGTGCCGACCGGTGTCGACTTCAGTGCCAGACTTGATTTCGCCGCACCGATCAGAGTCGGTGAGGATGTCGTGGTGAAACCGTTCGTAGTGCTTGAACAGATCAACAACACGTGGTGCGCCATCATCCCTCAGGCGATATTGATGGCTGCCAAGGAGACCAAGAAGCTCCCGTTCCAGCTGGTCACCAGGCATGGGGATACGATCATCAACTCGCGTAACGCCATCGTGCTGGAGATCACACGCGCCATCAATGCGATGGAATCCGTCGAGAGTGCCTACACACCATATGTCATGTACCGCAACGATACATGGGAGTGGATCGAGGATTTCACTTACGGTGCGGGTTCAGTGGTCGTCTACAACGGAGAGATGTACACTTCACTGTCAGATGATAATCTTGGTTATCAGCCTGATGAGAACCCCGAGAAGTGGTCGCTTCTCTCAGGGATCGAAAGTGTCACACTCGGCGGGATAGAGGGCACGAAGGACGGATCAAGCATAACATTCACGTCCGCACAGGTATTCACAGCCACCGGGCTGACATCTGTAACAGTGTCTGTGAATGAATTGGATGTACCAACAGCAACATGGAGTGTTGAGAATGACTGATTACGAATACATAACTCATGGCGACAATAAGATACAGGTGGAATCGGCGGTAAGGGACGCCCTCGGCTACAGGATCGACACGGCATATCCTAAGAAGGTCGATATAAGGGCAAAACCTGGAACGGCAAAGACATTGGTCATCGCACACGGGCTGCAGAATGCGCCGTCCGCTGTGTCCTTGTATGTGATACACCATACCGATCCCGAATCCCTCGAGAAGATCGAGGCCGACATAATGGTCACCAACACGACCATCACAATAACATTCATCGAACTCCCGACCGCACCCGATGCTCAGGATCTTGAGCTGCTCGTGAGGTCTCTGATATAAAGGTGATAACATGGAGCAATACTCGAACCTGAACGTACACGGAAAGATCAAGCAAAAAAATGGCACGAATGGTGCAGGTGAACAAGGTACTGAATCCAACGATGTCGTATTGTATCCCACACTTACGACACGTGTCCCAACTCCCCTGCCGACCGCCCCCACCTCTGCGGAAGCCGGCAAGGCCATTGTTGTGAATTCGGCAGGCAATGGGCTCGAATACGGTGAAGCGGGGAAGGTCGATGGAGTAAAACTCGGATCCTCCTCTGCAACCGCAGTCACAGTTACTGACAAATATGCAATAATCCCCAAAGCAACCGATTCTGCTCTAGGAGTCGTACAGATCGGGTCGAATATCACTCTTTCCAGCGGGACCATCAGCATATCTGCGACCAACATTACCAGTGCACTCGGGATGACGATAGAAACGGGAGATTCGCTTTCAAATGATGCGTCCAAGATACCGTCAAGCCATACGGTATGGAAGGCGATTGACGAACTCCCTGAACCAATGGTCTTCAAGGGTTCACTGGGAACAGGAGGAACGATAACCGCACTCCCGACCGCATCATCATCTAATGAAGGGTGGGTCTACAAGGTCATCACGGCAGGTACATATGCATCCCAGGCCGCAAAGGTGGGAGATACATTCATAAGCGCCAATACGGGAAGCAACGCATATGGGTGGGTTCTGATCCCGTCAGGTGATGAACCGTCAGGTACAGTCACGTCTGTAGCTGCAGGCACAGGGCTTACTACCGATCAAACTAACGCAGGGCCAATCACTTCATCAGGGACGATAAGTCTCGCGAACACGACCGTTTCTGCCGGCAGTTTCGGCCCCACACAGACCTCCGCAACGACGTTGGCATACAGCGAAACATTCAAGGTGCCCAAGTATACAGTGGATGCACAGGGACGCCTCACCGCATCCGGGGACATTCAGTTCACATTGCCCGCAAGTGATAACACCGATGCCAAGGTTCAGCAGAAAGGTATCACAGATGCTGGCGAATACCCTATTCTTCTCAAGTATAATTATGGTGTGTCTGATGTTGCCGCCAATTATGTGAACTTCGCCAAACCTTCTGGAGCCGTACCGACAATCGCCCCCAGCACAGGTGTGATTTCAGCACCAGCGGGATTCAACGGGCCTCTCACAGGTCCTGTAACAGGCAATCTTACAGGGAATGTCACAGGTAATTGTTCAGGGTCAGCAGGCAGTGTGGCATACACCGGCATAACAAACAATCCATTTGCAGCAGAAAACGTGACACTTGCGGATATGTGATACCATGGCGAACACGGCAGCGAAGAAGATAACATATGACGGAAACCCTGTACAGGTCGAGAGTGCTGTGAGGGATGGCACCGGTGTTGTGATCAGTACTGAGTGTGTGAGGCACGCCGAATATACCGTGGCAGTGAGTACAAGTCAGCAATATCACAAATCATTCGCTGATCTGGCACTCGGCAATTCATGGGATGGCATAGAAGGTCATAGCACAGTAGCAAGGATACCTCGTCAGGTGGAGATCTACGATCCGTCAGGCAATCAGATACAGACTGATGTCACGATCGATCTGACGAACAGCAGGATCACGATCTACCCTACCGCGATAGATCCGGCACAGACATGGACAGTAAGGGTCACGGCATGGTGATGATGTGGCGAATACAGCGGCGAAGAAGATCACATACGACAACAAACCTGTGCAGGTGGAGAGTGCCATCAGGGACGGCACTGGAAGGGTCATAGCAGATACATATCTGACCTCTGCACCCGTCACATCGGTCAACACTGAGACAGGAGCAGTCGTCCTTGACGGTGCAGATATAGCACTCACTGGTTACAGCAAACCCTCTTCCACATCTGCAATAGCAGCTGCCGACACGATCAACGGGGCGATAGGCAAGCTGGAGAAAGGGATGGAAGGATATCTCCCCTTGTCTGGGGGTACCTTAACAGGAAGTTTAACACTTACAGGTACGAACGGTATCACATCCAACAATATCATATTTAACGATTGGAAACTCGGTGTTGCAAGGAATGCGTCAGGTAAATTATATCGCTATGTGGGGTTGGATACCAATTCGACGACGGGGTGGCTGAAGACTCGCGCTGAAGCAGATGTCATCACAGACCTTGGGATCGACCTCAAGGCTCCTCTTGCCTCTCCTGCACTCACCGGCACGCCCACGGCACCGACCGCAACGGCAGGCACGAACACCACGCAGATCGCTACCACAGCATTCGTCAAGACAGCCATTGACAATCTCCCCGAACCCATGCTCTTCAAAGGGACACTGGGTACGGGAGGTACGATCACATCACTGCCCACTGCTGCGGCGAGCAATGAAGGTTATGTGTACAAGGTGATCACTGCCGGTACATATGCATCGCAGAGTGCGAAAGTGGGTGACACATTCATTTCCACAGGGTCGGAATGGGTATTGATCCCCTCAGGAGACGAGCCGTCAGGTACGGTCACCAATGTAGCAACGGGTGCAGAACTCACAGGCGGACCGATCACAACATCGGGCACGATAACACATGCCACCTCGGGCGTGACTGCTGGTACATATCAGTCCGTAACCGTTAATACATATGGACATGTTACAGCAGGCAGTAACCCGTTCATAGTAGGAAGTACATTCCAACTCACAGAGGTTGATTGATTATGGCATCGTTAAAAATATATTCAAACGATGGACAGACGTTACTTTGCAGTAAAAGTCTTATGAGTTGGGGCGTAGATGGATTCTACTTCACAAAACTTGACGATAATGGTTATCCTGTGATTGGTCAAGGGGCGAACGAATCTTCTGTATCTTCGTGGAGTAGGATGTTCAGTACCGATTTGAAGATAGATGGTTACGCATCTTCCCCTAATCAGACGCAGACTGCAACATCGGGGTCATGGGGGCCCTTAAATTACAATACCAGAACAGGTGCTTTTGAATTAGCTCTGCTTGATCCATATGGAGAAGCCACAAATGATGTCATATATTATACGGTTGGGGAGGTAATGCCAGTCAATTATCGCCCACTATCCTACACCGATGCCAAAATACAAGTCGATTCAGCAATACGTGACGAAGACGGTGTGAGGATCAAGACCAACTATGCGAAGATCAGTGCATTGGATACCAAAGCAGATAAACCTGCAGTCTATGAGCGCACAACATATTCAGACACATCGACCATTTGCACACTCATTCAGTTCAATGCATCCGATTATAAGGCGAATGGTTATCTGGCTCATTTCAGATTCAGAGTAAGGTCGAAATTACAGGATGCGTATCCGTCCGATAATGAGTTCACCATTAATTATTCATATCGTACCGCAACGATAGTGGTACAGAACAGTAAATCGTCAACAACATACGATATTGTTCAGATTATCTATGCGTTTTATCCAAGTTCAAATACGTATCTCGATACGGGTAATTATTTCATAGGATTTACAACAAGCAGAGCATCTACGAACTTCATCATCGAGATGTTGGAAGCCGATGTGCCTTACACGATACCAGCAACGATGTCGGCATCGACGACCACCAACACAGTGGCTCAATCATTGTTAATAGGCGATTATTCGAGCAGTTATCCGTTGATGTGGACGGGAACTGCGGTAGGAAACATACGTGGTAGTGCGAGTTCAGCAACGAGTTCCAATTACACCCGTGGAACGAAACAGATGTATTTCCGTGTCGGGGAATCGGATACGAATAGGTTAATGGCAGTTGACCACACAGGTGTGGCGTACAAGATAAACACGAGCACCAAGAAATTCCCATTGCCCATCAGTATGTATTGGGGGACAGGGTACGGAGCAGGTACAACGACCGCCGAAGGATACACATCCACTTATGATCTATACGTTTCAAATCTCACATCATCCTCTTATAATGGCTTCACAATGCCCACGCTTACGACAAGCGACGGGGGGAAGACACTCTATGTCAGAGGTTCATTGGATGCTGACGGGTACTTCGTGTGTGATGGTAATGTAACCTTGTCGATGGAAGCGGGATACACATATATCCCATTCGGCACACTCGATCCATATTATAGCGGTTCGACCGCACAAGTACCTACGAATTTTTCATTCAATGCGATCTCAGCGCCAGCATACACGCTCGACGCCAACGGCAAACTGACACACATTGACGGAAAGCCAGTCGGTGGAGGATCAGGGTATACTGCGCTCACGGACACATCAGTATCTTTCGTGTCCAATTCAGACAGTTATTCGTCAGAATATCCATACCGTGCCACGGTCACACAGCCTAATGTCACGGCATCATCATATGCAACTGCGATCTATTCGGGTACACAATCATCATCAGGTGATTATGCACCGTTCTGTGTGACTGATGCCGGGAAGATATATCTTTATGCCAAGACCAATGTCGGCACCCAAGTGATCCCGACGATCATCATCGGTGCATCATACATCGATTACACAAGACAACCGGTGGCATCTGAGGTGACCACAAGACAATTGACACTTGTGAGTTCAACGGACACGGAGATAAGCGGATACCCGTACAAATATTCGTTCCCGTGTGCCGGTGCGACCGTACAGAGCACGGCAGATGTGACCTTCGGATCAGCCGACGCCTCATCCGGACTGTGGTCTTCGATCTGCGATACCGGGGCGGATGTCATATATATCTATGCGAGGAACAGCATCTCGCCCGCAACATGTCAGGCAGGGTTCCAGTTGTATTATAGTGACACACTTATATCCTTATCGACAAGTGAGAATGCAGGCTCGGATACCAAACCGATCAAGATCGTGAATGGTCAGGCAGTAGCTGTTGCAAACGATCTGGTCAGTACACAGGGAGATCAAACGATATATGGACACAAGTGGTTTGCAACATTAGATGGTGCGAGTGTCCATCTGCTCGATACACGTAAGACAAGAGGGGTCGTCCCGTCAACAGAGACCAACACCGTTCTTTATTTTGTGGATAAGGATAATATCGAATTGGGTACTGTCCACCACACACTCTTTACTGATGGAGCCAATAGGATGTCGATGAAAACGGTCAAGGACGTAAATAATTGGATCTCTCTCAATGTGCAGATAAGTAATGATGGAAGTCAGGTCGTATCAAAAGACGGTGCGATAAACGGCACATATTATTGGTCGGAATTAATCGACCAGAATACGATCCAGGGAGTCGAAGGCATAAAGTATTTCGGACCGTACACGATGAGGGTCAAGAATTATGACATGGATAGAAGATACAGACCCAGTACATATTATAGTGCAGGATATTCTTTCTGTGATAAGAATAATCAAACAATTGGTGAACTCAGAATGACATATGATGCACAGGGTTCAAGGCGTATCGAGGTCAATGTTCTGGATGCCAATGGCGGCGACCATTGGGTCGTACTCAATAACATAACGGTGTGATAATATGGCTGAACAATTCGAAGAACCTGCAAGCACATCATATAAGACCGCCTTGCCGAGATACAATCTCAAAGAAACGGACTGGGTCGTTGTGAAGATAATGGAAGCGGAAACGGAAGAGGAACGTTCCGCATTGAGAACGAAGTATGCTGACATCATCGCACAGCGTAAGCAATGGAGAGAACAGATCAATGAATTGGAGGGTTCAGAATGAAAGGCAATACTAATTCAGTAGGTGGCCTGAATGCGTTATACAGAGCATACATGAGTGACGGCCAGCATCTTGATACGGCATGGACTCAAAAATATCTCACATGCACTCAAAGAGACAATATGGATTCTTCAACTTTTACTGCACACACCAATGGTGTCACACTTAAACGTTCTGGATTATATATCGTGTCTGCAGGACTGGGTTTCAGAGGAGGGAGTGCAGGTGCCGAGATGTTATTGGGACTAAGGCACAACAGAGGGAGCAGCACTATCACTGCGCAGAATGTCAGATGCAATAATGATGATTATGATGCAGGATGTTATGAATCCATGTTCGTATATGCTGAAGCGAATGATTGGATAGGCGTGATGCTTAACGGAACATCCACATCGATCGTAACACAATTCTCTCCTGATGAAAGTTATCTCAATGTCATATATCTCGGAGGCGGAAGGATATGATCGGTGAGACAAATGCACAGACGAATGGGCCCCCTGATGTACTCAGAGCATTTAGTACAACTTGGGGGGATCACATTCAAATCAGCGGATTCATACAATATCGCAGAATCGCATCAAAAAAAGGAGTTTTAAGCGGTAGTGTCAGAATCTATTCAAATACGGACACTTCATCATATTATCTAACAAGTCTGTCTAATATTGGAAGTGTTTTAGGAGTATCATTTAAAACACCCTCTATAAATACGACAACAGGGTGGTATATCCCTATTACCCCCCAGGCGACTGTTGATAATGGTAAGATGGGACTTGGTGCGCCGGTTTATATTACCAACGATAGTCTAATTGTATTAGGAAGATATTATACTGAAAGCGGAAACTACGGCGGTTGGGCATTGGGAGGTCTAAGTGACTATAACCTCGTGTTCGGGGACGTCATTCTCGAAGAGATATGATTTAAAGTCGATTATCGTGGAGCATCACATATATTGTCAGGTGATTATCATGGATATGGATACAGGCGACAGAATAGCGACCTTAAGACGCAACCTCATCTCAACGGATTATCAGGCGATCAAGTATTCGGAAGGCGAAATGACGGAAGAGGAATATGCGCCGATAAAGGAACAGCGCAGACAATGGCGCAGAGAGATCAATGAGTTGGAAGAGCTCATGAATGAGGAAGGGGATGACTAATCGCAAACTGATATTGATCATTTGTTTCGCCGTCATATTCTTTACGCCCATATCCATGGGGGTGGGGATGATATTTGCGTCCATATCCAACGACGGCGCGATGGAACATGTCACACCGTATGTGCCGAACCCCACGCCGATACATTGGGAACATTACGATGATGCACAAGATGCATATGTTAAGGAATGTATCAACCTCGGTATCACGTATGATGAATACAAGGCATCGATGTCTGATGGATCGATGAGATTGTCCACATGGTTCGATCCCCCGGGGCTGCATCTCGTGGATCCTGACAATAAATACGTGAAGATGGTGACGGAACACATCCTCGAAGTGACCGAAGGCTATTGTGAATTGTCAAGGATCACAGCGGCATTGAATTTCGTACAAACATCCGTGGAATATGGATATGATGATGAACTGTATGGCGGCAACTTCACTGCCAGGCCGATGGAAACATTGTTTCTTCAAAAAGGGGATTGCGAAGACACATCCGTACTATTGATGTCGATATATCTGGCAATGGGATATGACGCGGCATTGTTCAGCTACACCGGACATGTTGCCGTAGGGGTCATGTATGAGGAAAAATGGCTTTTGTGTGAGACCACGTTAGACATGTGCATGCTTCCGTCGGAATCGATACGTCATCATGGCGAAATGCCGGACATATACAGGCCAGGCAGCATTTCGAACACGGTGCTGGCGATCAATGACGGGATCGGATGGTACAGAAACCTGATACATGACATCCTTGGTCTCTGAAATGAACATTTGTAGTACAAAGTTTAAATAGTTTGTACTACTATCTCTTTTTCGGTGAAAAAATGAGCAAAAATATTACGCCGAATACTGAAAAAGAGATAGAATCACTGAAAAAAGCGTACCACAGAGCAGAAGACAGATATTCCGACCTCGAAAAACGCATTTCTGGGTACATCGACCTGCTTGAACCCCTGGAAATAAGAGAAGATCTGCAAAATGACTGGGAAGAGGTCGTAAAGAACAACCAAGATGACGAATATTCGAAGGCTTGGCTCGATTACATGGTCCATTGGGCCAAATTGATGCAGAATCTGATCAAAAACAGGGTCATTTTGACCGAAAATATCATCAACGAGGCCAGTTTCCTCGCCGACACCTACGGAATCACCGGTTTCATGCACGATGCCGCCGTTGCAACACTCAAAAAGTACTGGAAACACGGCGACGTGTTCGAAACAGGCACCAAAAATGCCCCCGCAGACGCTCTGACGAGGCTTGAAGGGTATGCGAACGACCTTGAAAAGGCCGGAATAGTGAATTATGCCCTTTCGATCCGCGAATGTGTCAAGGAACTCAGATGGGAGAAGAGCTGATGCACGTACTTTGGCACCTCAGGGCCGGCGATCTCTGCTGTGAGGTCACCGAAAATACGTTCAACATGATCATGAACTCCCTCGACATCCACGATGAAGGGGATTTCATCCAGATCAACGACTCAAGATTCGACAATTCCACCGCAAAATTGGTCAAAAGAAGCGAAATCCTGGGTTTTGAGTGCCGTGAGACCGCACTTCTGAGATATACGGAGGGGAAAATATGAGTCAAGTGGTGGTCGGAGGCACCTTCAACGTGTTCCACAAAGGCCATGCGAAGCTTCTGGACGCTGCGATGACCATCGCATCGTTCAAGAACGCAGCACTTGTGATCGGGGTGACATCTGATGAACTTGCTCAGAGCTCACGCAGCGTGCCTGTAAGGCCCTACAGGGCACGTTTGGACGATGTGGCGAGGTATGTTGAGCGTTCGGACATAAGGCCCGAATTCGGCCCCGTGATGTACTCTACGATATATGACGTCAGCGACTTACCGGTCATGGACGAGAGGGACACTTTGGTGGTCTCGGAGGAGACCGAGGGACGTGCACGCTGTCTACTTGCAAAAAAAGGATACATCTGCAAGGTCAAGACCGTGCCGATGGTGATGGACAGCAACGGAGAAGAGATGCACAGTACCAAGATCCTGGAGGAGGAAAAATGAGATTCAATACAGATTTCGGGGAGCTGAATCTGCCTAGGGCAGAATGCATATCCTGCATCGCCGGATGGAGATTTCAGCAGTGTACAGCATGTGAGTTCACGGAAGAGCTGATGAGAGCCGGGAGGGATTGCTTCCCTCACGGTCTGTCCAGCTTGGAGGACATGCTCTTTCTTAAAGGCTGCGAGGCTGGCATGAGCTTTGACGAGATCAACAAGATGGTGAACGAGAGTTTGAAACATCTGGACGAGACAAGGAGTGATGAGGATGTTGACTGACCCGGAGGTCTGGGATTGTGTGTTCCCTGTCGTTGCCGCGGTGTGCATCGCAGCGATGCTGTGCGGTGTGGTGATTGTCGCACTCATCAACATGGATGATGCCGAATCCACATTCTCGGGAAGACTGAACGCGGCAACGGAGAACCATGGCAAGGTGACCATCAAAGGCACAGTGTACGAGGTAGGCACCCCGGAAAGCTACTACAAGACCGAAGGATACTCGTACAATCCCCTCACAGGCAGTTATTTGCCGAGCAAATATCTCTTCGCCAAATACACTGTCTGCATGGAAAAGGAATCGGTCGTTCTGAAGTATTACACCGCATCATCGTCATCCAAGTCGGTCGACAACGTCACATGGGTGCTGGGGAACGTGAAATACTTCCAAAAATCGGATGTCACCGTGATATCCTACATCAAGGGTGGCTCAGTGCACACATGGTACTGCGGGTGATACAATGGGATTCTTCGACGACGATGATGATGACAAAGGATACGGCACACTGGTGGCGGAGAACGCACAGTGGAGACTGTGGACGAATGATATGACCCAGATCTACGAAAGAGAGCTCGATGAATACAACACTGACGGGTTCACCCTGCAGGGCAAGTACATGGTCGTGCTGGCCGAGAACAAGATCACCGGCGAGAGATCGTATCTGATGATGGACAAGGCCACACAGGAGCCGGTCGCAGACTGGACCGACGCCACTTCATTCAGTTTCAAGAAGACGCTCATCCTCATGGATCTGAAGGACGATTGCAATGTGGTCAATATGGCGAAGGCCAACAAGAAAAAGAAGAGGAAGGTGAAGAAATGAACGCGACATATGAGTGGTACTGCCCCCACTGCGGGAAGAAGCAGAACGGAGCCGACAGGCGCAGGGATGTCTTCACCATGTACGAAGGCATGGCACCGCGCCATTACCGTCTCTGTACAGAGTGCATGGATGAACTGCACGCATGGCTGGAGGGAGGAGAATGAAAGAGGTCACACTGAAGATCACGTTCCCGAATGATGAGGACTATTACAGGTTCTTGGATAACATGGGTTGTGCAGATGAGGATGAGGATGTTCGCATCCCGTACAGATGTAAGATAAAGTGGGTGAAAGAATGAACGACGAGGAGTTCCACAGGGTATTGATGGAGAAACTCGGAGACAAGGTATCCGGCTCCATCACAGCAGGTTCCGAATCGGACAAGACGGTAGAGGATCCGTCATTATCGAAGATGATCCCCGATGCGAAAGCCATCGGTTCTGAACCCTATGTGATATCGCCCGAACTTGAAGAGAAGATCAAAGAGCTCATGGTGAGATACAAAGGTACACTCGACAGATTGGCAGAGGATGATTGAATGGCGAATGCAAGGATGTATCTGAGATGCAACATGTGCAAGAAAGCGATAATGATCAGCAGGCATTACGGTGAGCCGTGGCAGGTCGATCGTGACAGAAGGGAGATCGACAGCTTCTTCCGCAGACATTATGAGTGTCTGCTGCCGGGAATGCACTGCTCTCATGAAGGCGACTTCTCACTTGTCTATGACGGCGGGGATGAGGAATACGAGGTGGAGTACACTGCATTCGAGAAAGTGCCGGATTATGTTCAGGAGGACATAAAGGCACATGACGATCCAGATTATGAAGAGGATGACAAGTGGCTCATCTTCTTCGTACAGGGCTCACTTGGCGATGTCGATGATGTGACAACGGCGTTGGAAGAGAAGAACATCGATTGGAGATTACTGCCCGAGGCAACAACACCGCTGCTTGGCAGTTCAATGATCGCAATCAAATGCGTGGCACCCGACCAGGAAACGTTCGATTGGGTACTGAACTATCTGCGCAGACACCCCAAGACCGGCGGTGTGACATCGAAAAGAATGATATACAGCAAGATCGAGGAGGGAGAGGAATGAGCAGGCTGCTGAAGATCATACAGAAGTACAATCACAGGGCATCGGCACACACGCCTGCAAGGAACGACGATGATCTCGAAATGCAGTATGAAGCGATCCGCACGATGTATGAATACATCTGCATTCGCGATGCCGTACGCTACCCCGGAAGAGTCGCGAGGCCCATACTGAAACAGTGGCTGGATGACAATCGCGAAGAATATACTAAGGCACGGGAAAGGATATTTGCAAAGATAGAGGAGCACGTGCTGGAGAGATACAGGAAGGGATATGTCAGAGGGATATTGGATATCCTTATCATGCCGAACGGCACAGGGAAGCAGAAGTTCGAGGAAGAACTCAGAGAACACAACAGGATACCGAAGTTCGATTTCCAAGGGGTGAAAGAATGAAACACGTATACAAGTGCGACAGTTGTGGAAAGACATTCGACAAAGAGAGCGTATGTCTTGAACACGAGAAGAAATGTATGTCCCTTGAAGGTGCAGAAACATATCTCAACAGATATTTCGTTCACGAGGATGTCGACGATTCACGCCAATTAGCTTGGTTCCTATACCCGGTCGCCATCGATAGGGACAATTGCAGGTTGATATGCCTCGAATACAGATTCTATACCGACTACTACAGTGTTGAATTGACAGTGTCAACGGAAAGAGTCCACATGGTAGATGTCCTCGAGGATTACGATGAATCCGACGAGTTCGAATTCAAAGAGTGGATGGATAGGCTCAGCCCCTATGCGGACATGCAGATCGTAGTGAAGGGGGTGAAAGAATGACCAATCTTTGGGATGAGACGATCTCCAAGCTCGAGGCCAATGGCCTCACATGGGACGATGTGAAGATGATATGGATCGAGCTCGACCCATGGGGCGGGAAGGATCCGGAGAGGTGCAAGATCACCAAGGAGAACTTCGAGGAGCTTGCCAGGGACACGGAGTATGATGATGGCTTCGGAGGCACCATGATCCACGAAGGACTTCGCATGAGGGGGTACAACAAGACAGGTACGCCCTTCATCATGTTCCGTAACGAATACGATGGTTCGGAGTGGTGGGAGATACACTTCCTCTACATCGATCTGCCGCTTGAGAAGGTGACCTGTCTCGGCAACTTCCCGTTCGGGGAGAACACGCTGTCAAGAGGAGAGTGAAAGAATGGATCCAGAACTTAAACCATGTCCGTTCTGCGGGAACACCAATCTCCATCTCTATTATTATGATGTGGATGACAGGTGCAACCCGTTCGATCCGTGTGTGAGATGTGACAATTGCAGAACGGTATTCAAATTCCATAATGGTCTCGGGGATCTGGATGACATCCTCAAGGTGTGGAACGGGAGAGTGGAAGAATGAGACTATTCAGAAAACGCAAGATCGAGAAGGCCATACAAGAACAGGATGACCGTGATGTCCAATGGCTGAAGGACCGTGTGGCTGAGATGGAGGCCACCACGGGCGAACATTCATGCAAGCACTGCAAGATGGTGACATACTTCCGCGGCAGAATAGGTATGTTCTACTGTACCCTCTCGCCGGATCTGATCGTGGGTGCCACAGGGGACAAGGATGTAGTATACCGCAGGTGGGACAAGTGCGACAGATTCTCCCCCAGACGTGAATGCAGGTTCTGTGAGCATTATGATCGTGAAGCACTCACAGGATATCTGGCGGACGGTGCCGCAGTGAGCATGCTGCCCGAGACCTACTGTAAGGACTACAGCATCAGTGAATGTGTGATGAGAGTAGACAGATTCAACGAGATGAGCTGCGCCTGCAAATGTAAGAATTTCAAATATAAGGAGGAGGCAAAGGAATGATCTCCGAGACACTCGAACCATTCTTCAATGCAGGCCTGGTGGTGTTGGTATGGGTATTCGTTGCATCCCTGTGGGTGCTCGCACACGAATTGATAAAGGATTACACGAGGTTCGGTAATGATTACAATACACCTGAACTGAAGGAGTATGCGCTTGTCGGACTGGTGATAATGACACTCTGTGCATTGACGTTTGTCGTCTTGATGTGGACATTGTCTGTCATGGGGGTGTGAAAGGATGGCCGAACTGAAACCGTGTCCTGTCTGCGGAGGGATCGCTGAGGTCTACATCGGAGAGAAGGATCTGTGGAAAGTGGGGTGTGCGAACTGTCGCATATTCGCCGTCGATGAGAAGAAAGACAAAGCGATAAGGCTGTGGAACGAGGTCAATTCAAAAGAGGTAGAGGCCAGCTCTATACTCAGACCGTGTCCGTTCTGCGGTTCGACAGATGTGCATCTGATAGAGAACGACCCGGGAAAGAGCGAGGTCAGTATCACCTGTAAGGACTGCAACGTATGGGTGGATCATATGTTCGATGCTATGTCCAAAGAAGAAGCGATAGCACTGTGGAACAGGAGGGCGGAGGAATGAACAGACTCAACCTTCATAGGGTGTGCGCATATGACATGGCACAGAACAACAGAGACAACATCATTCACGAGTATGAGACGGCAAAGGAGCTGTATATTGCTGTAGCATTATGTCACGCCACAAGATATGCTGGCCCGATGAAGGACGTACTCGAACTGAGATTGTTGGAAGAATGGTTGAAGATGCACCGTGATGAATACATCAAAGCGTGTAAGAGGGTACCGTACAGGAGGGTGAAAGAATGACCGATGAGTGGAAGATCAACATCTGCTGCGACGCCATGGGCGATGCAGTGATGATGAATGACATCAGAGATGGTATCACGATCATCGACGATAAGCTGTATATCGTGTGGCCGGACGGCGACTGTATGCCGTTGAACTACTGCCCCTCGTGCGGAAAGAAGGTAGAGAAGGTGAAAGAATGAGATGCAGATGTATTATGGCAATAGATACGGATCGTTTCGAGACCGTTGAGGATGCCAGAAAATACATGGAAGGCATGGCGGACATCGTCTGGGATGAACTCTGTGATCTGCATGACCCCATGCCGGAGGTATTGGATGTATACGAGGTGAAGGAATGACCATCGCAGTATTCGATCTGACAGAGCACACTCAGATGAGCATAAGGGGAACAACGGGGACACATCCCGACAGCAAGTATGTGTTCGGCGTATTCATCGGTACGGATGAGATACACGCTGAACAGAAGGGATTTACTCCCGACTTCTCCGTATACGATGATGTTGAGTGGGAACGTGCAGTCCAGATGGCAAAATGGATCCTGGGGTGGGATGAGAGATTCAGGGAGGAGAAGGAATGAACAGGATCAACAAACTGAGGTTCAAGGAGTACGTCCATTCCAAGGACAGGACATACCAGAGCATCGCAGATGCTGTAAGATGCCCGAACATCGTCAACGAAGGTCGTTGGAGATATTTGGATAGGAGATGCATAGATTACCTCTTCGAAGTCTGCAGACCGTATTGGGGGGTGAAGGAATGACCGAACTGAAACCATGTCCGTTCTGTGGCGGTGATGTAGAATTGCGTGATAAGACGGATGGACGTGATGAGACCTATGTGATATACTGTAACAAATGTCATATGAACTTTGAAAAGTTTGTGTGGGGGGGATATGGTAAAAGCACTGTGATGAAAGAATGGAACAGGAGAGTGAAGGAATAACAGAAGAAAGAGCGATCGATAAGATTGTAAAACAGATAGAGACATTGATTGCGAGTATGCCCTACGGTGCTAATCTTGATGATGATGAACTGTGGAGTGAGATATACAAGAACAAGTCGTTCCTGTTGGAAGGATTGAAGAAAGGAATCAGCGAAGAAAGGATATTCAGGGTGGTAAGATGACCGATTTCGAGATGGACAAGATGTACACGATCACAGGGAGGGAGTTACTATCTCTCCTATCTTTGATCCCTGACGGGGATGAGAAAGCCAAGGTGATAGTGAAAAATGTGGCAGGCAGGGAAAAGACAGGAAAAGTCAATGAAAGTCAAATTGACTTTTTGCCCTGCCCGTTCTGCGGCGGATCCCCGAAGCTGGAGACCGATCCGCATAAGAGGGACTTCTGCGGGGACAGATACCGCATAGCATGCAGCTCATGTTATGCCGGTACCAGATGGTATTACAGCCCTGACGAGGCGTGGCTGATGTGGAACGGGAGAGTGAAGAAATGAGCGAAGGGTTCAAACCATTCATCGAAGGGCTCTACAACGCCGCACCCAAGTGCAAGGAATGCGGGGAGATGAGAGAATATTGGGATGATGAACTCTGTATAAGGTGCAGAAAGAAGAAAGAGGAGGAAAAGGAATGACCATAAAATATGAATGCGACAGGTGTCACGAGCAGTTCGACAAGAAGAAAGAGATGGTCGAGGTGACCGTGGAGTCCGATATGGGAACATTCGGTCAGATGATCACCACGTTGCACTATTGCAGGAAATGTTCGATATACATCAACAATGCCATCGGCATCGTCAACGACGGATCATACGACGGGAGGCTGAAGGAATGACTCAGTGTGCGATCTGTCAGAAACAAATTGAAGATGAGGACGGGACAGCTAAAGTGACATTCAATGCAGACCCGTTCTGGAACATAGAGAAGTTCGAATTGAATGTTTGCAAGCATTGTTCTGCACAACTGATCGTGGCAATAACATCCATGAGCTACGCGATAAGACCGAAGGAGGTGAAGGAATGACCGACAAGAATGAATTTCTAGGACTGCCCGCAGAGGATTCGGGAATCCCGCGCCATACACCTTCAAGGACTGCGGGAAAAGAATGTCCGTTCTGTAAACATACCTACTATCTCGAGATATGGCCCGACGAGCCCGAATTGGTCGCGGAGAAGATGTGGGGTGTGCTGGAAGAGGACCTGTACAAGATGATCAAGGATGACGATGACCTCAAGGAAGTATGGGCTCTCGACCATCGTATCAGGAATCTGATAAGAAAACAAAGGATAAAGAGACTGGAGGCGAAGGAATGACTGAACTGAAACCATGCCCGTTCTGTGGTGGCAAGGCGAAGATATACAAGTATGCGGGGAGTGACATCCGCACCCGTTATATTATGTGCACCTGCTGTGGGATGGGTACAGACAGAATGAGGGAAGAAGAGGCAATAGAGAAATGGAACAGGAGAGTGAAGGAATGACCTCGGCGGATGAACTCTTAAACGAATACTACGGTGATGTGAAGAAGCCGAATAAGATGTTCAGAGCATTAGACGCAGCAGTCATTTTTTATGTTACATTCATAGGTTGGCCGTTAATAGGGGTATATTTCGTATACTCATGCGTAAAATTAATTTCTGCATTGGTGAGGTGAAGGAATGACCGAACTCAAAGACTGTCCGTTTTGCGGAATGGATGTTGAACTGAAACATTACAAATCCAATCCCGATTGGTGGTATATTGTGTGCAATCATTGTAGGATTGCAATAGACCCGTTGATGGGGAGGTCGAAGGAAGAAGTAGTGGAGATATGGAATAGGAGATACCTTAACGGTATGCCAATCACTACCTGTAATATACACCCGAGGGGTGGAGAATGACCGAACTGAAATCGTGTCCGTTCTGCGAATGTAAACAAGCGATGACCTGGCACATCGGACATTACAACAGACCGTGGATCGTCGAATGCTGCCGTTGTCAGGCACAGGGGCCTCACGCTGATACTGAAAAAGAAGCAATAGAGTTATGGAACAAGGGGGCGAAGGAATGATAGGCAAATACAGAAAGAAGCCCATAGTGGTCGAAGCCGTGCAGTTCACAGGTGACAATTGGGAAGAGATACAGAAGTTCACAGGCAGACAGTGTGTGTCGAAATGCGGTTTCAATTACAAAGAGGGGTATATGATTGATAAGGTTTATATCAAGACATTACAGGGCGACGTTCAATTCCACAAAGGGGATTATATAATCAAAGGTTCGCACGACTGTTATCCATGTAATGAGACGGTGTTCAATGAAACGTATGAAGAGGTGAAGGAATGAACGACAAAGGAGAAGGATACTGCCCGCACGACGGCATGGGACACTTCACATGCCCGAACTGCGGATGCGGAGAATGGGTGTCGTACCCGCAGAGTGCTCCCGCCGACAGGTCAAGGACCTGGACATGGGAGTATCACTGCGCAAGGTGCGGCAAGATGATGGGACTTACCATCAAAGGAGATGAATGAAATGAAAGAGGAAAGAAGGCTATCGTTATACGAAAGGGTCCTGCTGAACTACGCGGAGAAGAAGAATATCGACATCATATACACGCCGTCCGATCTTGAAGTGAAGAAGGAATACGGCATCGATCCGGTGCTCAGCGATCTGAGAGGACAATACAAGGCAGATCTTGCCGATCTGCTCGACGGATACAAGGACAAGGATGACCTGACACAGAAGGAAGGTTTCGATATGCTCTTCGTGTCCAACGAGGACGGCAGTGTCTATCAAGGGTTATATCTTGATGATACACTGCAGTACATGTCGACATGGGGCAGACTCTCCGTATTCCGTCTCGATCTCAGATCCGGGGATACGGATGAGATGTGGGTGATGTCCGCTAAAAGGACGGATGATGACAGGCTCATACTGAGGGCCAGTTGTGTATTGGAGGAATCGATATGAATTTCGGAGATGCATTGGAAGCATTGATGAACGGCAAAAGGGTGCGTAACATGAGGTGGAACGGCAAGAACGCCTACCTGTACTATGTGCCCAGCAGGGTCATCCCCGCCAGCATGTGGAAGGAATGTCACGACCCTCTTACCGACAGCGAGAAGCTCAGAGGCGAAGTGGAGATCCTGGGGCACATCGACATGGTGACGAATGACGGCAAGAGACTGATCGGATGGTTGGCGTCGCAGTACGACCTGCAGAGCGAGGACTGGGAGGTGCTGGAGTGATCCATCAGACACCGATCCTCGGACAGGAGTACGACCCTTCCACCGAGAAGACCTTTGCCGACTGCAGCAAATGCAGTTTCTCCAAACTGAAAAAGGACGGCACCAGGATGTGCATAATCAAAAGCATCGACTGCTCGGTCAGAGAAGGAAAGATGCCCTGCTCAAGATATGAGAGGTGAAAGAATGAGAACAGTATATGTATTGATGTATTGGTCCGATGAGGGCGGCATGATGGATGCCTCTACGGGAGAGAAATCCCCGCCGAGACTGAAACCGTACGCGGTCTTCGAGGATAGCATAACGGCAGAGAAGATGAAGAGAGAAGGCGATGAGATCGTCAAGGTGCCGTATTTCCGTAATGATTGTTCAAGCCCTCTAACGATCACCGACGATGACCTGAAAGGCGTACCGCTCAACGGCGACACCCCCTGGAAGATAACCTATCAATCGGCACCGTGGAGCAAGGACAGCACACTGGCACCGCCGGATTACGAACCCTTCCCCAGAGTGACCTGCAACAAGACCGTCGACGAGCACACATGGAGGGACAGAAGTGACTGATGACGAGTGGCCGTACAGAGGCGCACGCGATGTATGCTGGTACTGCGGCGGCAAGCTGATCTGGCAGAACGACTTCTCGCTGGAGGATGTCTACGGCGAAGGAGAGGGAGAGGACATCGTCACATACCTGCATTGTACCGAGTGCGGCGCGAGGGTGACCTACGAACAGAGGGACGACGAGGAGGAAGAGCAGTGAAATATCACGCCGTATTCTTCGACAAGACCGGTATCCCGTATGTGACGGTGCAGAACGAGGATCGTGATGATGCAACAGAGATGATGATGAACCATATCGGCAAGAAGAAGGCCGAATATGTCACCGAGTTCCGTGCATCGGACGATCATATCGTTATCATATTCAAGGAGATGACGCCATGAAGGTCGAACACATATTGTTCACGGTAATCGCAGTCGCTCTTGTAGCGATAGCGTGCACGAGCGTGGCGATGGTAATGGCCAAAGATCCTCCCCCTGTTAAAGAGGACAACAACATAGAACAAGAGATGTCTGATCTGGCCAAGGAATTGAACGCCGATCCACATATGTACGTCTATGTCGGCACAACGTCCTATCACGCTGTCAATTCCAAAGAAAGCACATCATCCGAATACTTCAATCTCGCGACCGTGAACGGGGTGATAGTGACATATCTCGGTCCGACCGCCACAGGTGTGAAGACCGTTACTGAGAAAGCATCGTTCTCCCCCTACGAGAGCGGATTGATATACATCAGCGAGGTATCTACTGAGTACACCATAGACGCGCCGATCCCCGACGGTTACCCCGCCAACGCAATCTGGCTGCCGGTATACAAGGACACGACCAACATCGCGAAGAAATATATCCCGTACGACAGCATATCGAGAGTTGTCACGGAAAAACCGCTAATAACGACGGTGAGTCCATGAAAGCGGTAGCTTACGACCCAGCCACACAGACCATCCGCCTGTGCAAGCTCAAGCGCACCGGTGAACAGGTGCTGATGACCGAAGCGCATGAGGACGTGACGGAGATGTGCGTGCGTGCAGTCGTCGCCATGCTGCTCGAGAAGGGGCCGATGCCCATGAGGCTCAACGGGAAGGATCTCGTACTGGCCCTCGCGGAGACAGGAGAATGAACTTCGACATGGAATTTCTGGTCCCGCCGGCCCGTATGACCTTCGAGCAGGCACAGGATCTGCAGAGGTTCGCCGATGCATACGACCTGCAGATGTCCTTCGAGGGATTCACCGGAGTGATCTCGTTCACAGAAGTACCATCTCCGAAGGAGTTCATCGTCATCGACAGGATGGCGGAACTGGCCGCCGCCCCGATGGGCATATCTGCCGAAGGGGTCATGGATTTCAGGAAGTATTTCGGAAAGGAGGCTGTGATGACCGCCAAGACCATAAGGACATATTGTCAGCTGTGCGAAGGAGGAAAGGTATGGTGACCGTAAGGATACAGTGCCGTTTGGACAAGGATTCGTATGACCTGATGGTAAAGAACCTCAGCGACGGCGAAAGTGTCAGCGACTTCGTCCGCAAGGCCGTCCAATTGGAGAATACCCTGCGTCTTCTCGGAAAAGATAACTGACACTTTATAAACCTTTTAACCTATTCCCTTTTCATGAACGAAGATCTCCGTACCTTTCTCTTCACCGCACTGCCTGTAATGATCGCCGCTTTCTTCACCATAGCGCTCACACTCATCTGTGAGACCCGCTGGATAACAGCTCTGGTGCAGATCCCCGTCTGGGGTGCACTGGTCTGGTGGGTCTACGCACTAAAAAATTACTTCGGCCTTATAGAGTGAGAAAGGTCCACAGAAGATGAGAGGGAGGTCTTGCGGCCTCCCTTAAATTGTTTTTCAGAGAACCATCTTCAGTCTGTTCTCAAAGAACGGACTGGAGCGCGTTGATCTTGGTCTGGACGGCCTCGCGGATCTCCGCGAACTCGTCAGGGACCCTGATCTGTGCTGCGACGTACTCGTTGACTGCGTCGGCGACGAGGATCTCGTCGTACTTCTCGCTGACACTGCCGTCCTCGACAGCGACCTCGATGAATTTGACGTACTTGCCGTCGAGGACACCGATGTTGGTCTGCTCGTCAACGCTGTAGGTGACGGTGACGGGCTTGGCGATCACTGTGCTCCCTCCTCTAAAGGGGCTTCCGTCGCCTCGGCCTCAGCCTTCTCAGCATCTTCGATGGCCTTCTCGACGTACTTCTTCGTCTGCTTCTTGTTGAGTCCGAGCTCTTTGGCGGTCTTCTGAGCGGCCTCGATGGCCTTCTTCACGGCCTCAGAGACCTCACCGATCGCCTCAGTCGTCTCGTCCGCCTTCTGCTTGAGGAACTTTCCGAGACCGGAAATTCCCTCATTGAACAGAATGGTGAACACGATTCCGCCGACGAGTGCGATGACACCTGCGGCGAGGATGTAGTCGACCAGCTCGGGCTCGAGAATGCCGAGCCTGAACGGTGCCACGGCGGCTCCGTAGAATGCGATGACCGCGGTGAGTGCGATCGCGAAGATCTCAGCTCCGATGAAGCCGATCGCTCCTTTGCCGAACAGCTTGTTCGTCTGTCTGTTCTCACCGTGTCTCTTGTTGTGCTCAGCGTATCTCCACAGGTATGTGGCGACACCGAAGAACACCGCGAATGCGATGGAAGCGATGAGAACATAGAGTTCCATATCACTAGGGATTGCAACCATAGTACTTTCTCCTGACTTCGGACGGTCGAGTATATCTTTGATTATCCTCACCATGCTCGCGATAGCTGCGACCGTGGTGAGGACACCGATGTCCCCTCCGTCCTCCGCCATGGTCAGTATATGGGGTCCTACCTTTTTAAAGGGTAAGTCACAATGAGATGACCGCCGTGCCCGTCCATTTCTTCCACTGGCCGTCCCAGCCGTAGTAGTCACCCGTGGAGGCATCTACGGCGAAGCAGCCGATGTTAAGGGTGGGGAACTGTGCGGCGTTGGCAGAGGCGGAGGGTGCGCCCTTGCATGCCCAGACCTTGGCGTACACCACGTCCTTTATGATCTGGATGGGATCGTAGGATGTCCACGACGGTGTGCTGCCGGTCGCGGCGGAATTGTACTTGTACGCGAAGGTATCCGGGTTGTTGTTCTGACCGGGCGTCCTGACGCGGTACGCGTCGTACTGGTTGACGTCACTGCTGGTGAGTGCTGCAAGGGCCGCAGCGTCTATGTTGCCTTTGAAATTGAGTGCCATGGGTGATGATGGCGTTGCAGGTAAAAAAACCCTTATGTCATAAGGGCCGTCCCTCAGTTCGCTGACGCTCACGGACGAACATGGGTAAAGGGACGGGAGACCGGGCTGGGAGTGCAAACGGGAATAAGGACGGACCCGGATCCCATGGTGTCTATGGAGATATAGGTATATGAACATTTACACGGAATAGGTATTAATATAGGTATATGATATAGGTATATCATAGAATATACAAGGTAAGTACATGCCGGAAGAGATAACGGATCAGGAAAGAGAAGAGCTCAAGAATGAGAAGGAACCGAGAAAGAAGAGGGAGATGACGGCCGAAGAGATAATGAAGTGCCCGACATGGGACTGCGACGGAGGACCGGAGATCATCAGGGATTACACCCTTCCGGACGGAAAGGAGGTCTGGATGGTCTGGTGCCCGGTGTGCAAGGGATGGATATCGAGATACATCGTCGGGGACGACCCCTACGGACAGGGTGCGAGGATCTGGGAAGAGATGAGGAGGGGGACATGACCACCAAAGGTGTGCTGAAGAAGCGCATAGAGGCCGTGCTGAGGGAGAAGGGCCCGATGAAGTCCAGGGAGATCGCACGCGAGCTGGGGGAGGACCCTCAGGCGGTGGCCTCGTGCATAAGGTCACTGGCCTATGCGGGGAGGATCGCCGCCGCCAGGAAGGACTCCACCAACGGGTATGACTGGGGACCGGTGTGATGTATGCAGGAGATGGAACATTGATGTCCTGCGCAGTGCACCAGAGGCGTACGAGTAAGGGTGATGCGTCGATCCGACCAACGAAAATATTATATTGTCAGACATATTGTCAGACAATATGAGAGAATACCTCCATATCATGAAGAATGGCAATTCGTTGTGCGTGAACATCACCAAGATGTGCCGCAGGCTCGGATTGAATGCAGGTGACCGCGTATTGGTGGATCTGACGAAGGATTTCACGGACAGGATCGGATCCGACAGTGCGTTGAACACAAATGACGGTATCATGGTCCTCAGACGCATCTTCGAGACCGAAAGGAGGGCTTTGTTCCTCACACAACTGGAGTTCTTCGCCTATGAGATGACGGGCACCCCTGATCGCGTGACAAAGGAAGCCGCGATGGAACTCGTACTCAGAGGGGACCTGGAATTCGACAACGGCGGAAGATTGGTGCCAGCTGTATGGAAAGGACCGCTCTCCAACGGACACGGGGACCTGCCGGGATTGGATTGGTGACACCTGAACAGGCCGATGCGGAATTACCCCCTATAATGCTATATCGCACCCTATACGGGGCCATACGGTGCTCCCTATAATGCTATATCGCGAAAGATACGCCCAATAATACTGTGTGATTACCCCATATAATGCTATATCGTGAAAATCATAGGATGCTGCGGGATCAATACCCATAGGCGGGGGGTGTTCCGAATCCGTAGCGCGGGGGATAATTGCCGAGAGAAGTAGGAAATTCTTCTTCTTATGAGTTCTCAGGAACACTGGGAATTCACAGATTTCTCAGAAATGAAAAATTTGTGAATTTTCAGAAAAACTGAGAATTCAGAATTTCAGATCGACAAGGCCCCCACACGGAGTGGGACCGAGCGAGATCTGGAAGATCGAGCGAGAAGGGGTGTATCCCCCCTGTGTGTATATACACATAGGGTGTGGGTACCCTCTCCCCACTCACCAACAGATATGGAGGAAACAGATATGGCTATCTACAACATATTCGAAAGGCTCAGCGCAAAGACCGACAAACCCTACTTCACGATGTCCCTCGTCACCGACGACGGATTCGTGGACATGGGATTCGCACAGTTCTCCAGGACAACTGGAGCAAAGGCTCTCTACGAGCAGGTCAGGGATGAAGGTCTCCTCAAAGAGGGCGAGACCGAGAAGGGAGCATACAAGATGCTCACGGTCGCAATCGAGGATGAGAACCTCGTCCAGATCAAGAACACCGTGGTCATCAAGGACTTCGCACCCATCCTGTGAGTCAAACGGGGGCTTCGGCCTCCGACCACTTCTTTTTCTTATGGGTCTAGAGGGTTAAATTCCCGAGTCTTCCCACGTAAAGACACTGAAAAGGTGGTATGAATGAACGACAACATCGTCTGTTTTGAGAGCTGTGTCCTCTACATCGAGAGACACAGCGAAGCCCAGCACTACGACATCAGCAACGAGGCACTGAAGAATGCCGCGACCCTCATGGCCCAGAGATACCTCTCGAAGGGATCTCGCTTCGACTCATACCCGGCGTATGAGATCGAGAGTGCGGCCGATGCAGCCATCTTCGACGCCACCGTCGCAGAGGGGTGCCCTGCCTTCTGAGGGCAAACAAACCCCGGCGAAGCCGGGGGCTTCCACATTTGAGAGTGATAAGATGACGACAACACAGTGGCTTTTCGCACCGACTGTCAAGCACCTTTTCGATTTGGGTGAGAAGAACAGCGGAATGGCAGAGAGGGAATTCGAAGCAACATACAAACACCTTGAGAGATACATCGCAGACAACCTCATCGTCCGTGTGAAAGACCCCCAGGACATCACCGTGTACTTCACCGACAAGGTCACCCTCATAGTCGGCGGTGAATGGGGCAGAACAATCTCTCTGTCATACACGGACAACGAACGTCTCGATGGCATCGCGGACAGACTGATCAAAGCCTTCAACTATGAGGTCAAGAAAGAAATACCCAGGGAAATGGAAGAATTACTCAGAGAAATGAGAGAATGATAACATGGACGGAAAATGGAACGGATATCAAGACATAGAATTGACTGCCCCGATGACAGTCGATGCACCCAGGATGCTTCACATACTTGACCACTGGATGATGATGGGCAAGATGACACTTAATGAAAAGGAGAAAGAGATCAAGGTCACATATCATATCAAGGTAAATACCGCCGATAATAACACAAGACACTATTGCATCACGGCAACCCGCAAATGGAACCTCTCAGGAGGACGTCACGATGCATGGTATGTATTTGCGAAGGCAGACTCAAGCCGCAGGATGCCTCACCGCAAGGACTTCGACGATAGAGCAGCTACACTCGAAGAGAGGCTCAAAGAGGCTTCAAAATGGATCGAAGAACACATCAGGGACTTCGCACTCGGAAGCTTGACATATGAAGATTTTAACTATGAATGAAGTGATAACATGGATTATTTGAGATTTCTGAACACACTCACAGTCCTGTACGATATCGGACTTGTCACCGTGACATGTCTTGGCATAGCGTGCACGATAGAACTTCTTCAGCACCTTGGGGTGATATGATGGAACTGAGCATAAGAGTACAAGCATACATGAACTGGCTCTTCGGATTCGATCTGAAGAGGATGAAAGAGGTAACCATCGAGGTCACTGAAGAGATGAAACTGATGAGGCCCAGTGATACCGACTGGGATCACATGGATGGCAACGAATTCACGGACATCGCGTCAAGAGCATTGAGAACGGTCAGGGACGAGAATCCCTGGCTCTTCCTATGAGGTGATAAAATGCACACAAAAGAGGACATACAAGCAAAACTGAAGGAACTCGTGAACGCAAGGATGATGCGTGAGGAGGACTACAAGGACTTCTCACTGATGATCGCCGAGGAGATCATCATGCACCGCAACGTGGACAAGCTGTTCGAGGAACCGCTTGAGACGTGGAAGGCGATCGCGGATGCGGAGATCGACCACGCCCTGCAGGACTGGGCCTTCGACCTTCGCTGCGAAACATCGATGGATGAGATGAAATGCCCGTTCTGCGGAAGCGAGGACATCACTCTGGATACCAACGTCACGCCCGCCATATGCAACGGCGTGAACGAGGAAGAAGGCGTCTTCCTGTACGAGTGTGAGGACTGCAGGAAGCATTTCTACATCTACGAGAAGACCGAAGCTGTAAGAAGAATCGTCACGAAGACCGTCGATGAGATGGTGGACAGGACCGGTGACACCGGACTCTGGTGACAACCGACCCCCGCGAAGCGGGGTTCTCCTCTCCTTTATGGTGATAATATGACTGCAGAATTGATAGGCGAGAACGACAGATGCAGGTTCTACCGCACAAAAAGATGCGCGGAACTTGAAACGATACCCGAATACATCGAAAAATACGGGGAAGGGATCTATTTCATCAGAACGATCTTCAAGGACCCCAAAGAGAACAGCGACCTCTATGATACCTATCTCATCATCGATAAGGATCAACAGCCCATCGCCGAGGTGGAAGAACGCACCGAGAAAGGCATGGAATGGGTCCTGAAGAGAGAGATCGAATATCTTCAGAGATCATAATGTCTTAAAGGACTTAAGCCGAGCATACCGATCCCGGGGTGCACACATTCGCATCCAATCCGCCAGTTGCCTA
>Ga0256407_10000786_pt1 | contig 71782 bp, 64 predicted proteins | sample RumenRJG_04DNA_FD_193489 | JGI IMG/M metagenome (GOLD analysis project Ga0256407, IMG submission 193489) | Bovine rumen microbial communities from Lethbridge, Alberta, Canada - RJG_04 | ecosystem: Host-associated > Mammals > Digestive system > Stomach > Rumen | place: Canada: Alberta... | reverse complement strand
CACGGGCAAGCGGAGGAGTGGACTGTGGCATTGTTGTTGGCATAATAAATAATGATGATGATAAACAATGCCGCAAAGATAGAAAATCAAACAATGAAAGTCAATGCGTAATCGCGGAGACGCTTACCTTGGGAGATTATTCCCATCCGCTCATTTTCCTCTGCAAATGTTACATGCGATTATTTTATGGATATATAAATAAGGATTATAAAAAATCTTTTGTACCTTTACCGCCCCAAATAAAAACTAACAATAACATCATCTGCAGTATGAAGAAAATGAGTATGAGAATCGTCAGCATGATCATGGGAGCATTCATGTTGACGACATCACTTGAAATGAAAGCCGAAGTAGATCCCAATTTCCACATCTACATCTGTTTCGGACAGTCGAACATGGAAGGAAATGCCCAATGGGAGTCACAGGACGTGGGGAATGTAGACGAGCGCTTCCAGATGCTGGCTACCTGCAACTTCGACAGTCCCAAGCGTACACTTGGCAACTGGTACAAGGCCATTTGCCCAATTGTCAACCCACAGGGAAAGTTGGGCCCCTCCGACTACTTCGGACGCACGATGGTAGCCCACCTGCCCGATAACAAGATTGGTGTTATCGCCGTGGCCATGGGCGGCAGTCCCATCGAGATGTTCGACAAAGACAAGTATCAGCAGAAACTGCAAGACAACCCCAACGAGTGGTGGGCACAATTGGCGAAATGGTACTATGGCGGCAACCCCTACGGCCGTATCATCGAGATGGCAAAGAAGGCCCAGGAGGTGGGTGTCATCAAGGGCATCCTGCTCCATCAGGGCTGTTCCAACTGTGGCGACCCCAACTGGCCCGACATGGTGAAAAAGATATACAACGACATGCTCTCCGACCTTGGTCTGCAGGCAGAAGACGTACCCCTTCTCGCCGGTGAGGTAGAGTATCAGAATATGGGTGGGGGCTGCTCCAGCCACAACGTACAGGTAGACCGCCTGCCCAGCGTCATTCCTACTGCCCATGTGGTGTCTGCCAAGTACCTCCCCGGAAACGGCACTGACCCCTGGCATTTCTCTGCCCAAGGCTACCGTCTCTTTGGTCAGCGCTATGCTCAGATTATGTTGAGCGTGGTATATGGACTTGAGATTGACATCGACCAACCTTCTGTTCCCCTGGAACCAAAAGAAGTAGACTATCGCTTCTCCGCGCTGAAAGAAATTAGTACTACTCCTTTTGCCATTGTTAACGAGGAAGACCATAAGGCTTTGTACACCCGCTTCGAAGGGCATTTGGGATATGGCGATTTCGACGAGGCCTTCTCGGTGCTCAATGCCGCCTATTACTTTAAACTGGCTAGGACAACCGGCGGTTTTCGACTGGTTGCCGTCACCCCGGAAGGCAATGACTATATATTGACGGGCGACAGGGGATTCCTCAATTCGCAGTCGGTTGACGGCGATCGCTGCTTCATCGGAGGCGTGAACGGCCAGAATGGTCAGGACATCGCCAAGGGTGCCGTTTGGGATATGCAGTATGTAGAGGGCAAGGGCTTCTCCATGAGGAATGTCGGCACGGGCAAGTATCTGAAGACCAACGATGCCGCCAAGTACGACGAACCCACTTATTTCACTTTCTGCACATTGAAGGATGCTCCTTCGGGCATAGATGAAATGGGTATGGTTAGAGAGTACGTTTCATCCACAGACTGGTATATGCTGGATGGCCGCAGACTCAATCAGAAGCCTACCCAGCCCGGCCTGTATATCGTCAACGGTAAAAAGGTCGTGATTAAGTAAGAGAAGAGAAATGTTGAAAAACAAGCAGGAGCGACTTTGCCCAAGGCAAGTCGCTCCTGCTGTTTTGTGTGTAACCAAAATAATGCTTGGATGAAGTCTGATATGATGTGTTCCTGTCATCCCATCTTTTCTTTTATTCCGACAAAAAAAACCAGTCACTGCAACTGTTGACTGGCTTTTCTGTGTTTTTGCACTCTTACATCATTTCCGAAACCTTATCTTATAAAAGGGTTGTAATATGGATTGATGTGGTCGAAAGGGTTGGAGTCCTTGTTGATTTCGTCATAGTGTTTGATGTAGTAAGATGCTGCCTTACCGATGCTCAGCATCATAGATGTCTTTTTCTTTGTATCCATAATTGTTGTTTTGTTGGTGATTTCTGATGCAAAGATAAGGCGTAGATAAACCGGTGAAGTGATATGATGCATTATTTCTTCCCAACAAGACAAGACAAAGCCTTGGATTTGCGACAAAAAAGGGAAAAGGCTTCTTTTTCTGTCGCATTTGGTTTAACTGGTTTCCTTAAACTCAAGTTTTGCATCCCGTCTCCTTAGCGGAATGCTGAGCAAATAATACTAATGTGCACGGAAATGTCATAGGAGATGGGAAGAGCTTCGCCGAAGTTACTTTGTCTCGGAAATGAAAAGAAAAATAAATTTTCCTTTTGCATTTCTCTCAACTTTTCGTAACTCTGGCTTCGCCGAAGTTACTTTGTCTCGGAAATGAAAAGAAAAATAAATTTTCCTTTTGCATTTCTCTCAACTTTTCGTAACTTTGTCCCCGTTAAACCAATTTTTATTTTGAATTATGGACGATTACCCGGCGGAAAGCTTTAGTACGTTGGCGTGAGGATACATCAGATTTGTAATCCTCATGCCGAGTGAGCATCCCACTTCGCCACAAACATGGAGGATTGCAAATGAGAACTTTTTGGAACACTACCGGCGGTCTGACACCTCTCCAGGAGTGGAAGCCGAATTGCTGGATTCAGGTCACTTGTCCCACCGACGACGACCGTCAACTCCTGGAGAACACCTACCATATTCCCGACTATTTCCTTACCGACATCAGCGATACCGATGAGCGGGCACGTTATGAGTACGACGACGGATGGATGCTCATCATCCTCCGTATACCCTATGTGAAGGAAATCAGGTCGCGCACACCCTATACCACCGTGCCTCTGGGTATCATCCACAAGCGCGATGTCACCATCACGGTGTGCTACTACGAGACCAACATGATGATCGACTTCGTGAGTTACCAGCAGAAACGCGGCGAGGGATTCACCGACTATGTCGACATGATTTTCCGCATCTTCCTCTCCTCCGCGGTGTGGTACCTCAAGCGGCTCAAGCAAATCAGCAACCTTATCGACAAGGCCAAGCGCAACCTCGACAAGGAGGTGAACAACGAGTCGCTTATCGGACTCAGTAGGCTGCAAGACTCGCTCACCTATTTCGCCACCTCCATCCGTGGCAATGAGAACCTGTTGGCAAAACTGAAGTTCAAACTGCAAATCGACGAATTGGATGCCGACATGATAGAGGACGTGAACATCGAGATGAGTCAGGCCAAGGAGACCACGAATATCTATTCCGACATCCTTGAGTCGACCATGGACACCTACTCGAGCATCATCAACAACAACATGAACACGGTGATGCGTACCCTTACCTCGGTCACCATTATCATGATGTTCCCCACGTTCATTGCCAGCCTCTTCGGAATGAATCTCGTCAATGGCATGGAGGACAGCCCCTTCGGATTCCTTGTGGCGCTCGCTCTCTCCGTAGCCGTATCGGTGCTGCTATGGTGGTTTTTCCGACATAAACGATTGATTTGAACAAAAATCAAAAAAAACTGAAAAAAATTTAGGTTTTTTCATTTTTTTTATTTAAGTTTGCATTTTGATAATGTGAACAATCGAATCATAAACCTAATTGTTAAGTGATGGACTCTCAAGAAAATGCCCTTAATCAGGGTGCACAAGTAGAAGAGAATAACGTAGTGGAAACTCCCGAAGCAACTGTGGAAAGCACGGAGGTTAAAGACGTGGAGAATGTTGAAAACCTGGAGGAGGTGCCCCAAGAAGCCGAAGCCCCCGTAGCAGAGGAGGCTCCTGCCGAGGCTCCTGTGGCAGAGGAAACTCCCGCCGAGGCCCCTGTGGCAGAGGAAACTCCTGCCGAGGCTCCTGTGGCAGAGGAAACTCCCGCCGAGGCCCCTGTGGAGGAAACTCCTGCCGAGGCTCCTGTGGCAGAGGAAACTCCCGCCGAGGCCCCCGTGGCAGAGGAGGCTCCCGCTGAGGAAACCGAAGCCGAAGCCAAGAAGGTCTACAAGACCAAGAAGGAGGTGCTGGAACGGGTTACCGAACTGGCTCATGGTGAAGCCACTCCAAGCAAGGAAGAGGTAGATACTCTGAAGACCATCTTCTACAAACTGCATATTGCCGAGCGCGAGGCAGCCCAGAAGGCTTACCTTGATGCTGGTGGCGACCCCGAGAAATACCAAGTGACTCCCGACCAGGATGAGGAAAAGTTCAAGGCTGAGATGGGACTCATCAAGGAGAGAAGGGCACGCCTGTTCCAGGAACAGGAGAACGAGAAGGCTGAGAACCTGAAACGCAAACTCGAAATCATCGAGAAGGTGAAGGGCATGGTTACCTCGCCCGAGAATGCCAACCGTTCTTATCAGGAGTTCAAGAAACTCCAGCAGGAGTGGCGCGAAATCAAGGCTGTGCCGCCAGAGAAAGCCAGCGAGTTGTGGAGAAACTACCAACTTTATGTGGAGAAGTTCTACGACTTGCTCAAACTCAACAGCGAGGCACGCGAGTATGACTTCAGGAAGAACCTGGAAATCAAGACCCGGCTGTGTGAGGCTGCAGAGAAACTGGCCGACGAGCCCGATGTCATCAGCGCTTTCCATCAACTGCAGGAGTTGCATCAGCAATACCGTGAGGCAGGACCTGTGGCCAAGGACCTGCGCGAGGAGATATGGACACGCTTCAAGGCCGCTTCTACGGTCATCAACAAGCGCCATCAGCAGCATTTCGAGGAACTCCGCTCAAAGGAGGAGGAGAACCTGGCCCGCAAGACCGCCCTTTGCGAGAAGGTAGAAGCCATCGCCAAGGAGGAGAACAAGGGGGCTGCCGACTGGGAGCGCCATACCCGTGAAATCATAGAGGTGCAGGCAGAGTGGAAGACCATCGGTTTCGCACCACAGAAGATGAACGTGAAGATTTTCGAGCGCTTCCGTGCCGCCTGCGACGACTTCTTCGGTCGCAAGACGCAGTTCTTCAGAGACCTCAAGAGCAAGTTTGCTGAGAACGCAGAGAAGAAACGTGCCCTCGTAGAGCAGGCCAAGGCATTGCAAGACAGTACCGACTGGAAGGCTACCGCCGCCAAACTCACCGAACTGCAGAAGGAATGGAAGACCATCGGTATGGTGCCGAAGAAACTCGGCGACCAACTCTGGGCCGACTTCCTCGGTGCATGCAACAAGTTCTTCGAGGCACGCAATGCCGCTAATGCCGGTACCCGCAGCGAGGAGCGTGAAAACCTGGCCAAGAAGCGCGATGTCATCGCACGCCTGAAAGCCATCAGCGAAGAGGGTGGCGACAACCTGCAGGAGAAGGTGCAGGAACTGGCCGACGAGTACAACAGCATCGGTCATGTGCCCTTTCGTGATAAGGACAAACTCTACAAGGAGTATCATGAGGTGCTCGACCAACTCTACAAGGAACTCAATATCAGTGTGGCACGCCGCCGTCTCGACAATTTCAAGAGCAATCTCAAGAACGTGGCTGAGAAGGGTGCCGGTGCTCTCGACAATGAGCGCACACGCCTGATGAGGCGCTACGATGGTCTGAAACAGGAAATCCAGACCTATGAGAACAACATCGGGTTCCTGAGCGTGTCGAGCAAGAAGGGCAGCAGCCTTATCGATGAGATGAACCGCAAGGTGCAGAAACTGAAGGATGAACTCAGCCTTGTCCGCGACAAGATCAAGGCCATCGATGCTGAGAATGCCGCTGCAGAAGAGGAATCCTAAGTCACGACAATAAAGTTACGGGTTGAACCTGTATGATAAAAATAGCCGCATAAAGACTCATCGAGTCTTTATGCGGTCTTTTTTTACTATCCCTATTTTGGGGAGTGGTTTCGGTCGTTTCCGTTTATGTCAAAGTCTTCGGCTTATTTCACCGGCACTTCTTCGAGCGCTTTGCGGAGCAGGTCCCAGAAAGGTGCGATGGTGGGGATATAGCAACGCTCAGTGGTGGTGTGCGGGCTGCACATCGTGGGACCCATCGACACCACGTCGAGATGTGGATACTTGCCCAGGATGACGGAGCACTCCAGACCGGCATGGTCTACCTGGATGATGGCGTCTTTGCCGTTCAGTTCCTTGTATACACGAAGCAAGTGATGCAGCAGTTCGCTGTCGGGGTTGGGGTCCCATCCACCATAACTGCCGGCGGTCTCCACACGCATGCCTGCCATGTTGAAGCAACTCTCCAGGGTCTTCACGATATAGTCTTTCATGTCCTCGCGTGATGAGCGGGCTAGTATCTTGATGCTGGCCTTGCCGTTCTCGATATCGATGATGGCGAGGTTCGACGAGGTCTCCACCACATTGGGATACGACGGAATCATGCGCACCACGCCATCGTGGCAGGCATAGATGGCATTGATGAGGTTGTCTTGTATCTCCACGGGCACCTCGGTAGCGGGCACTGCCACGTCTTCGGTGTAGAACTCAATGCCGCTCTCGATGTTTTTGTACTCGTCGGCGAAGTCCTCAAGCCAGTCGGCCACCAGTTCTTTCAGGGCCTCCACGTTCTCCTTCGGAAGAGTGAGCACCACCTCCGACTTGAAGGGGATGGCATTTCGCATGTTGCCGCCATGCCATGTGGCGAGGCGGGCCTCACACTCCTCGATGGCCTCGCGCACGAAGCGCACCATCAGTTTGTTGGCATTGGCACGGCCTTCGTGGATTTCCAGACCGGAGTGGCCGCCGCGCAGACCTTTCAGTGTCACCTTCACAGCCACGTCATCGGCATCGGTCTCTACCTCCTTGTATTCCATGGTGGCGGTGACATCGATGCCACCGGCACTGCCGATGACCAATTTGCCCCAGGTCTCGGAGTCGAGGTTCATGAGGATGTCGCCCTGCAACTCGTTCTCGGGCAGGTCGTTGGCACCAAACATGCCCGTCTCCTCATCGGCGGTGATGAGGGCGTCGATGGGTCCGTGCTTCAGGTCCTTTGCCTCCATCACAGCCATGATGGCGGCTACGCCCATGCCGTTGTCGGCTCCCAGCGTGGTGCCCTTTGCCTTCACCCAGTCGCCGTCAATCCAAGGCTCTATGGGGTCGGTCTCAAAGTTGTGGGTGCTCTCCGGGGTTTTCTGCGGCACCATGTCCATGTGGGCTTGCAGAATCACACCCTTGCGGTTCTCCATGCCGGGGGTGGCGGGCTTGCGCATCACGATGTTTCCGGCGGGGTCTTTGAAGGCCTCTACGCCAGCCTCCTTGGCGAAGTCGAGGAGGAATTGCTGTATCTTCTCCAGGTGTCCGGATGGACGTGGTACTTGTGTCAGCGCATGGAAGTTCTTCCAGATGCAGGTGGGTTTCAGATTCTTGATTTCACTCATAAGTTTAAATGTTAAGGTTATTGTTGTTTGTAAATAGTTCTTGTCATTCCGTAGGCGGCGCGGCCTTCTTCTTCGTTTGGGCAAGCGCTACCATGGCATAGATGCCCAGGAGAATCACGAGCAGTGTCTGCAACGTGTGCACGATGAGCACGAACGACAGGGCGGTGGTGGCCCCCACGCCAAAGAGTATCAGCATCGTCTTCACGGAGAAATGCCATGGACCGGCACCGTTGGGGGTGGGCACAATCACGGCGATACTGCCCACTACGAACGACACCAGCGCACAGCCGATGCCCAGGTGCGACGTCTCCTTGAAGCAGAAGAACGTGAGGTAGTAGTGTAGGAAGTAACTGGCCCAGATGCCAAAGGTGAAGAAGAGGTAAAGGGGGATGTTGCGCACGTGGCGCAGTGATATCACGCCCTGCCAGAGGTCGCGTAGCGTGGTCTTCACCTTGTTGTATACCGACATCGTGCGCAGGAGCAGCCACACCAGGATGAAAGCGGCCACCAGACAGATGAAGGTGACGATATATCCTGTGGTGGTGAACTGGCCGAGGAACGTGTCGAGGCGGGTGCCCGTGGTGGCGAAGAAGTGGTGGAACGTGGGCAACTGATAGAGTAGGGTGATGGTGGTGATAATCATCACGACGAGGGTGTCGACGGCACGTTCGGTGACCACGGTGCCCAGGGCCTTGGAGAACGACACGCCGTCGTAGCGGCGCAACACTCCACAGCGCGCAAACTCACCCACACGGGGTATGACGAGGCTTGAGGCATAACTCAGGAAAATGGCGTTCACCGCTGTCGACGCACGGGCCTCCTCACCGATGGGCGAGAGTGTCTGGCGCCAGCGCAGGCCACGGAACAGTTGCGCGATGATGCCGAAGGGCATCGACAGCAGCATCCACGACCAGTCCATCTCGTGGAGCATCACATGCTTCACCTGTCCGAAATCGAAATCCCGGTACATCCAATAGAGGATAGCACCTCCTAAAATCAGGGGGAGCGCAATCTTTCCTATCTGTGTGGTGAACTTGCGTGTGTCCATTCAGGGAATATCTTCAAGCCTTCGGCCACAAAAATACAAAGAATTGTCGAAAACGACGAAGGAAAGGGAGAGAAATGTCGATTATTTTCCTTGACTTTGGCAAAGCCGATGATAGGCTGCGGTTTTCATGTTTGAGAGTCTATTCTATCAGGAATAACAGGAATGAATAGGAATAGATGCCGCAGTGCTGCTTTAGGTGAGCGGAGCGAACACGAACAATCGCAACTCTGTTGCGTAGGGAATCTCCCCGCGACTCTTTGATGGGTCGCGGATACCTTAGTGACCGAGCGAGCGTATGCGAGCGGTTGCATCCCTTCCCCTGGAGAGGGGAAGGGCCTTGGGTTGGGGTTGAAGCCCCTTCTTAGGACCACAAGAAGGGGTTGGGGTTGTTGTGACCCTCCAAGCCGAAGGCTTGGCAAAATTGTTATTAGGGACTTCATTTTGAGTGTTGCTTAATTCGTTACTCGGAAAAACCAAATTTGGTTTTTCCCTCGCCTTGCACTACTTTGGCTTCGCCGAAGATAGGCTGCGGTTCGGAAAAGAAAACAAAAACTTTGTTATTTGTTTTGCTTTTCGCTCACCTTGCACTATCTTTGACTTCGTCGAAGATAGGCGGCGGCTCGGAAAAACCAAAATATTTTTGGTTTTTCGCTCGCCTTGCACTATCTTTGCATCAGATGAAAACTGTAAGACCAAAGAAAAACCTGGGACAGCACTTCCTTGTCGATTTGAATATCGCCAAGGCCATCGCCGACACGGTGGACGCCTGCCCCGACATCCCCGTGCTCGAGGTGGGTCCCGGCATGGGGGTGCTCACACAATACCTCATCGAGAAGCCACGGCCGTTGAGGGTGGTGGAAATCGACAAGGAGTCGGTGGCATACCTCAAGGAGCATTTCCCGCAACTCGAGCAGCAGATTATCGGCGATGACTTCCTGCGTATGGACCTGTCGGTACTCTTCGACGGACAGCCCTTCGTGCTTACCGGCAACTACCCCTACGACATCTCGTCGCAGATTTTCTTCAAGATGCTCGACTACAAGGACTATATCCCCTGCTGCACGGGGATGATACAGCATGAGGTGGCACAGCGCATCGCCTCACAGCCCGGCAACAAAGCCTATGGCATCCTCAGCGTGATGATACAGGCATGGTATGACGTGGAATATCTCTTCATGGTAGACGAACTCGTGTTCAACCCGCCACCAAAGGTGAAGAGCGCCGTCATCCGCATGACACGCAATAACGTGGAGCATCTCGGCTGCGACGAGCGACTCTTCCGCACCGTGGTGAAGACAGTGTTCAACCAGCGCCGCAAGATGCTCAGGGTGAGTCTGAGGCAACTCTTCACTAAAGGCACTGTAGCACCCGACTTCTTCGAAAACGAGATGATGACCATGCGACCAGAGCAACTCACCATCCCCCAGTTTGTGGAACTCACCAATCTCGTGGCACAGCAAATGGAAATGACCGGAAAGACCTAAAGTTTTTGTCGGATTTTTTTGCAGAATAAGAAAAAAATCATAATTTTGTGCCCAATCGAAACTAATATTACGAAAAAATATGATTGACGTAAAATCGACATTAAGCGAAAGCGAAGAGAGAATGGAAATGGCCGCCATGTTCCTTGAGGACGCATTGGCAAAGATACGTGCCGGCAGGGCCAACGTCGCCATCGTGAGCGGCGTGAGGGTAGACTCCTACGGCAGTATGGTGCCACTCAATCAGGTGGCCAACGTGTCGGTGCCCGATGCACGCACCATCGCCATCCGCCCATGGGATAAGAAAATGATACGCGCCATCGAGAAGGCCATCATGGACTCCGATGTCGGCATCACCCCTGAGAACAACGGCGAGATTATCCGCCTTGCCATTCCACAGCCCACCGAGGAGCGCCGCCGCGACCTCACCAAGCAGTGCAACAAGATTGCAGAGAAAGCCAAGGTGGAGGTGCGCAATGTGAGAAGCGACATCAAGGAAAGGCTGAAGAAGGCCATCAAGGACGGTCTCTCCGAGGACAACGAGAAAGACGCTGAACTGGAGTTGCAGAAGTTGCACGACAAGTTCATCAAGAAAATCGACGAGATCCTTGCCGCCAAGAACAAGGAAATCATGACCGTATAGGCCGGTGAAAGGACTCGTCATCAGGAATACCGGAAGTTGGTATACCGTGCTCACCGACGACGGTGAGACGGTGGAAAGCAAGATTAAGGGCAATTTCCGACTGAAAGGCATTCGCAGTACCAACCCTGTGGCAGTGGGCGACAGGGTTGGTATCGTGCGCAATCAGGAAGGCACGGCGTTCATCAACGAGATTGATGACCGCCGCAATTATATTATCAGGAAGTCGCCCAACCTCTCCAAACAAAGTCATATCATCGCCGCCAATGTAGACCAGGCGGTGCTCATCGCCACCATCAATTTCCCCACTACCTCCACCACATTCATCGACCGCTTCCTGGCTTCGGCAGAGGCTTATAGGATACCCGTGTTGCTGGTATTCAACAAGACCGACCTCATGGACGAAGACGACCGCCACATCCAGGAGATGATGGTGGCACTCTATGAGAACATCGGCTACACCTGTCTCCAGGTGTCGGCTGCCACAGGACAGGGGCTCGATGAACTGAAGGCATTGCTACACGACAAGGTTTCGGTGTTTAGCGGCAACAGCGGGGTGGGGAAGTCGACCCTGCTCAACCAACTCATCCCCGGCCTCTCGCTGCGAACGGCAGAAATCAGCGAGGCGCACAAGATGGGCATGCACACCACCACGTTCAGTGAGATGATACCATTGCCTGAGGGAGGATGGGTCATCGACACACCGGGTATCAAGGGATTCGGCACGTTCGACATGGAGCCGGGTGAAATCTGCGGCTATTTCCGCGAGATTTTCCATTTCTCCAAGGATTGCCGTTTTGGCAATTGCACGCATACCCACGAACCGGGATGCGCGGTGCTCAAGGCCCTCGAAGAACATTATATCGCTGCCAGCCGCTACAACTCCTACGTGTCGATGCTCAACGACAAGGACGAGGCCAAATACCGTGAGGCCTTCTGATTTTTCCCCTGCCATAGGTCATTTCCCTCCATGTAATCCTCTAACTGGCGTGTGAACTCCTGACTCTTCACACCCCAGTGGGGTGCAATGACCATGCCCGGTGGCGAGAGGTTGACGAAGCGCTCGAGCACCAAGTCGGAGCGGAGACGTGAGATATATTCAGCCAAAAGGGGGATGTAGTCGTCGATGGTATAGAGGGGAAGGGGAGTGGCATGGTGGATATCGGCAAGACGGGTGCCCTTGATCACTTGCAGGTGATGGATTTTGAGGATGTGGAGTGGCAACGACGAGATGATGTCGGCTTGTCGGAGATGCTCTTCGCGGTCTTCACCGGGAAGGCCGAGGATGACGTGGCCCCCGGTGTGGATGCCTCTTGCCGCTGTCGCCTCGATGGCGGTACGGCTGCAGGCGAAGTCATGGCCGCGGTGGATAGCGGCGAGAGTGGTGTCGTTGGCACTCTCTATGCCATATTCCACCACGAGGAAGGTGTGGCGGCTCAGGTCGGCGAGGTAGTCGAGCACGGCATCGTCGACGCAGTCGGGACGGGTGGCGATGATGATGCCCACCACGTCGCTCACCGACAAAGCCTCTTCGTATCGGTGGCGAAGGATGTCGAGGTCGGCATAGGTATTGGTGTAGGCCTGGAAATAGACGACATACCGCATGCCGGGGTATTTGCGGCCGAAGAAGGCCTTGCCGTCGGCTATCTGTTCAGAGATGCTTTTCTTCCTGTCGCAGAAAGATGGCACGAAAGCGCGGTTCTCACAGAACACGCAGCCACCGCTGCCCTTGCTCCCGTCGCGATGGGGACAGGAGAAGCCGGCGTCGACGGGAATCTTCTGCACCCGGAAAGGAAACTTTCCCTTCAGCCAACTGCCGTAGTCGTTATAGCGTTTTCTTCTCACAGATGCAAAAATACATACTATTATCCGAAAAGTCTCATTTATTGTGGCCAATCGGCAATAAAAACACGAAACATATTGATATTTCCCCATTTATGCGTACTTTTGCACCGAAAATGCCGTCACTTGAGTTTGACTGCTTTGTGAGAAAAGAATCATTATCCATTATACAGGCAAAAATATAACATATGAGAAAAAACACTCTCGCCCACTTTAGGGCCATCTTCGCCCTGCTTTTCTGCACAGTAGGTGCTGTGGCACAACCGGTGTCGCATCCGTCGGTGGGCACAACCTCCAATTCGGAGAAGGTGAAACTGACCATTGTCAATAAGCATGTCAACTACACCAACTGTCCCAGCCAGTACCGTGACGCCTACATCAACTCGCCCAAGTCGGCCAACATTCATCCCGACGGTACGAAATACTACGTCAACTCGTTGGAAGGCTGTGCCACCGTAGTCTATGACATGAAGACCCACGAGCGGCTGAAAGTCATCAAATATGACTTCAAGGATGGGAAAGACGATGCCCTGTGGAGCAAACCCAGCGCATTCTATCCCTTCACACACTACACCGAGAACCTCAACACCTTCATGGGGAAACCCGTGGAGAGCACTTTCTCGCACGGTGGACGATATCTCTGGATACCCTTCTACCGACGCACCTATGACATCAACGCCCAGGACCCTTCTGCCATCGCCGTGGTGGATACCCGCACCGACAGCATCGTGAAACTGATGGAGACCGGACCGCTGCCGAAGATGGTGGCATGCTCGCACGACGGCAAGCACGTGGCAATCACCCACTGGGGCAACAATACCGTGGGACTGGTGAATGTAGCCAGCCTCAACCCCGACGAGTGGTTCCATGAGACCCTGCTTGTGGTAGACTACGTGCTCGAACTCAACTTCAGCCTCACCGAGCAGATTGACCGTGACAACAAGAGCGGCTACTGTCTGCGCGGCACGGTGTTTACTCCCGATGACAAGTACCTGCTCGTGGGGTGTATGGGCAACAACGGCGGTATCGCCGTCATCGACATGCAGACCCAGAAATACCTCGGTCGTGTGTTGGGCATGATGGCCAACGTGCGCCACCTCGTTATCCGCGACGGATACCTCTACCTGAGTGTCAATAAGGCAGGGTATGTGCAGCGCATACCACTCGACAAGTTCCTTGCTGCCGCGAAGACACTCAATGGGAAGACCGTCAATCTGCAGGGATGGCAGAGTTGCAAGGTGGGCGACGGTGCCCGCACCATAGAACTGTCGCCCAGCGGACACTTCGTGTTTGCCGCCTGCAACCTCGCCAGCAAACTCTACGTGGTGGACACAAGAGAAATGAAAGTGGTGGGCAATATCGACGTTGACTCCTATCCCGTAGGTCTCGACATCTCCAACGACGGACGCTATGTCATCGTTACCTCACAGGGACGTGGCAACCAGGGAGGCAATGCCGTGAACATCTACGAGGTGGAATATGACGAACCAGAGCCTGTGCTCAAGAATACCGACGGCGCTGCCGTGCTCGAACTGCTCGAGCATGGCGACAGCACCGGGGCTGACGAAAACAATCCCATCGCCGCTTCACTGCCTTTGGTGAAGGGCGATGGGAACACTACTTATATCATAGGAGGTGCTTGCGTAGCCGCCGTATTGCTGGGGGCTTTCTTTTTCGCACGCCGCAAGCGCTCATGACTCCTTTTGCGTTTCCTTGTCGAATTTATTGTTCAACGACATTGAAACCTAACGGATTTCCACTTGAATAATTTATGAACGTGCCTTGGAAGCAGTAGCCATCGAAGGTGCCCTCGAAACGTCCCGTGTTGTTGCCGTCGGGTGCATACTCCTCCAGTGACATGTCGTTCCCATAGAGGTTGCCATAGACCGACATCTTGTTGCTCCTGCCCTTGGAGTGGTAGTAATAAGTACCCTGGACGTAGTCGCCGCTGACCTCAATGTCCATGGTGATGCCATACTTCGAGATGGAGCCAGAGAGATGATGGTAGCCCTCTGTCGTCACCTCACGAGGCCGTGGCGCTACTACGGGCTGTGCCTCACTCCTGTCGTAGGTCTCTTCGGCTGCAGCGGGCGTGGCTGCCGGTGATGTCGTGGCAGTCGGCTTGCTCTGGGCGGCATCTGTCTTGGGCTCGTCCTTGGTGTAGTTGTAAATGATTAGGCCGGCAAGAAACAACAGGGCAGTAGCGAGCACGCCGATGATGAAATAGAGGATGCTGTTGTTCTTTTTGGGAGGAACCGGTTGACTGGGGGCAGTGTAGGGCGTTCCCGTGGCGTATGGCGCCCGGACGGTGTCTTGAGGCCGGGAAGCATACTTCAACGACGATGGCTGTTCGGTAATGTTGTCAAGATGCTTCACACTCAGTGGTGATTGGCAAAATGGGCATACCGTGGCATTGTCGGGGATGCTTTCAAAGCATATCGGACATTTCTTCATGTCTTGGATAGGAAGAGTGGATTTACTTGATGGTAATGACATATTCGCTCATGAACGAGGCACCGGGCTGCAGGTGGTTCATCAGGTATTTCTCCTTGAATTCGCCCTGATACTCTACCCAGTCGTGAAGGCCATACCATGGTTCGATGCACACAAACGGGGCATTCTTGCCATACGGGCTCCATATGCCAACGGCGGGAGCCTGGAAGTCGACGGTCACCACGGGATGCGCGGTCTTGTCGAGCAGACACACCTGGCGCAGTTGGCTACGGTCGATAATCACCGCATCGTCGCGGAACGTCTCTTCGGTAAATGCCCACACACCATCCACGCTTCCCGTGTCGAAGCGCTCGGGGCGTACGCATCCCCCCACATTGCCGTAGATACGCTCCACGCGCCCCATGTTGTCGAAGCACATCACGCCCCGCATGGGCTCGCCTTCTTTCACGTCGGGCAGGTTGAAAGCGGGATGACCACCGATTTGGAAGTGAATCTCCTTGTCGTCGGTGTTGTGCACGTGCCATACCACATGGATGCGGTTGTTTTCCAGCCGGTAGGTTACCGAGAGGATGAACTTGTAGGGATAGGCCTTCAGCGTCTCTTCGTTGCTCTCCAGGGCGTATGTCAGTTTGGTAGCGCTCTTTTTGAGAAGTTTGAATTCGGTGTCTCGGGCAAAGCCATGGCGCCCCATTGCGAATTCCTTTCCCTCGGTGCGGTATTTGTCTTCCCATAGGCCGCAGACGATGGGGAAGAGGATAGGGGAGTGGCGGGGCCAGTAGCGCTCGTCGGCCTGCCATAGGTATTCGTGCCCTTCGTCATCGCGGATGCTCTGGAGTTCGGCACCCAGTGAACTTACTTCAATTGTCAGGTGTTCGTTTTTCAGTATTTCCATAATAGTGTTAACGGTTGATGTTTATATCATGCAAATATAGGCAAAAAAGTTTGTTCAGCCATGAAGGTTGCTGAAAAAAAGCACATCATGCCACATGTTTATACAACACAGAGGCACAGAGACGCAGAGAAACTTCTGACTCTGCAACTCTGTGCCTCTGAGTGGAGGGTTGAGTCTTTCAGAAATTGATGCCGATATTGGCGAAGAAGGCACCGTTGTGGGTGTCGTCAAAAGCATTGTCGCCGATGTTGCTCAGTCCGAAGTCATAGCCTATCTCGGCATAGAGCATCTCATAGGCCAGGCCACAGCCCACACGGATACCACCGTCGAAACGCTTGAAGTTGGCACCATAACCGTCGTCGAACGAACTATAGGCGTCGCGCCGGTCGTAGTCTTTCACCTTGCCGCTAACTCCCACGCCCAGGTAGCCGCCGATAAACGGTTCCACTGCAGTGGCGGGTGCCACGTAGGCCGAGTATTTAAGCAGAAGGGGCACCTCAAGGTAGTTGAGCCCGATGCTGAACTTCTCGCCGCCTTTCTTGCTCTTGCCGCCCTTCTCGATGTAACTGAGTCCGGTCTCGAAGAAGATGGGCTGGTAGTGCGACAGTTGCATACCCACCACGGCGCCCACGTTGAGGCCGCTCTTGCTGCTGCTGCCGTCGAGGTCGGGAGCGTCGCTGTTGACGTGAGCGGCCGAGAGGCCGAAGCGCAGGCCGTAGTAGGTATTGACGCCATACATGCGGCTCGAAGGGGTGTTGCCGTATCTGCCGTGCGAGGAGCGTGTGCCACCGAAACGGCCTTGAGCGTTGACTGGCACGATGGCCAGGAGGCTGAATACAGCCATCATCAATAGTAGGTTCTTTTTCATATCTTTCTTTTTTTTGAGGTTGGCAAAAATGGTGGATGTGATGGGTTCACGTTGCAAATCTATACTTTTCTTCGTTGAGTGCAATGGGATTAACCCTATTTTTGTAAGGATTTTCCCTATCTGTGGATAGGGGTGCGAAAGGATACTTGCCGCAATGCTTGCGCAATTGAAAAGAAAATGCTAATTTCGCCATCAAAACAGATGACATGGAGAAATTGGAAAACAAACGCATAGCACTGTTGCTCTCCGGGGGAGTGGACTCCTCGGTGGTGCTTCATGAGTTATGTGAGAAAGGGGTAAAGCCCGACTGTTTCTATATCAAGATAGGTCCGGAGGAAGACGAGGAGTGGGACTGCTCGTCGGAGGAGGACATGGAGATGGCTACTGCAGTGGCTGCCCGTTATGGTTGCAGGCTTGAAGTGGTGGACTGCCACAAGGAATACTGGGACCAGGTGACGCGCTATACGATGGATAAGGTGCGGGCAGGACTCACCCCCAATCCCGATGTGATGTGCAACCGCCTCATCAAGTTCGGTGCCTTCGACGAGAAGGCAGGACACGACTACGACCTTATCGCTACGGGCCACTATGCCCAGACCGAGATAGAGGATGGCAAGAAATGGCTGGTGACGGCCCCCGACCCTGTGAAGGACCAAACCGACTTCCTGGCGCAGATAGAGACATGGCAACTGAAGAAAGCCCTGTTTCCCATTGGCCATTACATGAAAGAAGAGGTGCGTGCCATTGCCGAGCGGGAGCATCTTGTCAACGCTCGCCGCAAGGACTCGCAAGGCATCTGCTTTTTGGGGAAAATCAACTATAATGACTATATTCGCCGCTATTTGGGCGATAACCCCGGTGAGGTGCTGGAATGGGAGACCGGCAAACTGATAGGAAAGCACCGTGGACTGTGGTTCCATACCATCGGGCAACGCCACGGACTGGGCTTCGGTGGCGGTCCGTGGTATGTGGTGAAGAAAGACGTGGAGAAGAATGTACTCTACGTGAGCAAGGGCTATGAACCGCTCACCGCCTACAAGGATACCTTCCAGATACACCATTTCCACTTCCTCACCGAGAAAGTGGAAATGAAGGAAGTCACTTTCAAGATACGCCACACACCCGAGTTTCATCCTGCTGTTCTCGAACCGACGGGCGACGGTGCCTTCACCGTGCATGCCTCGCACCTCATTCAAGGTGTGGCACCGGGACAGTTCTGCGTGGTCTACGACAGCAACCATCACCGCTGCTATGGTTCGGCGGAAATCACGGTGTGAGAAATATGGCTATTTCTCAAACGACGTCATGTCGAGTTCGCACATTTTGATGGTGGAATGCTCTGCGATGTAAGCCTCGATGTTGTCTTTCTTTATCGAGGGTGATGCCCACTCGCTGTGGAGGCGCTTGGCGCTGGTGGCCTTGCTGTAGTATTCTGCGCTATACTCGCATGAGAACCGCAAAGGTATGGTGTCCTTTTTCAGGTGCTCCCATTTTTCCTTTGGCTTGGCAGTGGCAATGGCGGAGAGGTATAAGTTGGAGTAATGTTCTTCCGACTTCTCCTTGAATTGCCACTTCAAATTGTTCACCGTCTCGCTCAGCGATTTACCGGCAACATTCTGGTATTTGGCCGTGATGTCGTAATACAACAGAAACTCGTCGCTGAGAGTGAGTTGGTAGTTCACCATGGTGTAGTCGGGACGTTCCATCACGCCGTCGCCAGAGTCGGGGCGGCAGCCAAGGAAGACGCTCAACAGCAGGGTGGCCAATAGGGCCAATGGGTAGTGCTTGGTTTTCATTTACTTTGATGGTTGAAGTGCGACGACAGGTCGTGCCAGTGGTCGCGGAAGTCGGTCATGCGGCGGAAAAGCAGGTCGGCACCCTCGTCGAGAAGACGGTGGTCGGGCAGCGGACCAGTGTTCACTGCCACGGTGAAGATTTGTGCGGCATTGGCGGCACGCACGCCAAGGGGTGCATTCTCCACCACAATGGCTTCCCAGGGCTGTGCGCCACACTTCTCCAAACCCTTGAGGTAGGGCATGGGAGCGGGTTTGCCCCGTGTCACGTCGTAAGCCGTGACGATGCGCTCCTTGAAGATGAGGCCCGGGAACTCCTGTTCCAGGTGGTCGAGCAACGTATGTTGGCCACTGCCCGTTACGATGCCGATGAGCAGACCGTCGGCCACTATGGCGCGCATCAGTTCTTCCACACCCTCCATCTTGTGGGCGGGACCTTGTGCGGCAAAGAGCGCCGACTTATAGTCGTAGATTTCCTGGGCCTTCGCCTCGTCGATTTCCTGGTGCCCCTGAGCCTTGGCGAGTTTCTGGATGGTTTCCACGCCGCGCATACCCTCATGCTCATAGGCTTCTTCTTCGGTCATGGCAAGACCGTAGTGACGCATCGACTCATGCCATGCACGGGCATGGTGCGACATGGAGTCGTAGAGCACGCCATCCATGTCGAAGAGCACGGCTTTGGGAGCGAAAGTCCCGAAGCCGTGCTTCTCAAGATATTCTTTTATGTTTTCTTCGAACATTCTGTTGTGGGTTACGCCTCCTTGGCCAGACGCTCCTTGATGGCCTTGCTGTCGGCCTCATAGCCTGGCTTGTCGAGAAGGGCAAACATATTCTTCTTGTAGGCCTCCACGCCTGGCTGATTGAACGGGTTGACGCCCAGCACGTTGCCGCTGATGCCGCAGGCCACTTCGAAGAAGTAGATGAGTTGGCCGATGTAGTAGGCATTGAGCACCGGCACGGAGATGCGGATGTTGGGCACACCACCATCCACATGGGCGAGACGGGTGCCGAGTTCTGCCATCTTGTTCACCTCGTCGACCCGCTTGCCGGCAAGGAAGTTGAGGCCGTCGAGGTTCTCGTCGTCGTTGGGGAAGAGTAGTTTGCGGTTAGGCTGCTCCACGCTGATGACGGTCTCGAAGATGGTGCGCTCGCCGTCTTGTATCCACTGGCCCATGGAGTGCAGGTCGGTGGTGAAGTCGCAGGAGGCGGGGAAGATACCTTTCTTGTCCTTACCCTCACTTTCGCCGTAGAGTTGTTTCCACCACTCACTCATGAAATGGAGTTTGGGCTGGTAGTTCACCATAATCTCGATTTTCTTGCCAGCCTGGTACAGGCCGTTGCGCACGGCGGCATACTGGGCGGCAGGGTTCTCGTCGAAGGCAACGTCCTTGCCACAGGCTTTCTCCATCTCTGCAGCACCGGCAACCAACTCCTTGATGTCGAAACCGGCACAGGCGATGGGCAGCAGGCCTACGGGGGTGAGCACGGAGAAACGGCCACCTACGTTGTCGGGGATGACAAAACTCTTGTAGCCTTCCTTGTCGGCGCAGGTGCGGGCAGCACCGCGCTTGGCATCGGTGACGGCGACGATGACCTTGCGGGCCATGTCCTTGCCCATCTGCTCCTCGCACTGTTTCTTCAGCAGGCGGAAGGTGAGGGCGGTCTCCGTAGTGGTGCCCGACTTGGATATGTTGATGACACCGAATTTCTTTCCTTTCAGGTATTCGGTCAATTCAGAGAGATAGTCTTCACCGATGTTGTTGCCGGCAAAGAGGATGACGGGATTGCTCTTGTCGGCTACGAGCCATGCGAAAGAGTTGCTCAAGGCCTCGATGACGGCCTTGGCTCCAAGATAACTGCCTCCGATGCCGGCTACCACCACGGCGTCGCAGTTGGCACGCAGCAGGTCGGCGGTGGCTTGCACCTCGTCGAGGAACTCGGAGGTGATGGATGATGGCAGGTGGAGCCATCCGAGGAAGTCGTTGCCTGGGCAGGTGCCTGCTTCAAGGGCTTGTTGGGCGGCTTTCACTTGGGGTTCAAAGGCTTTCACTGCGCCCTCGCTGAGGAATTGGGCGGCTTTGGAGATGTCTAAACTGATGTTCTTCATTGTGGATTGAGGTATTGTGTTTAACAATTTGATTATCTGAAACTGTCGGTGAGCAACTTAATCTCTATCTGTGGTGAGATGCGCTCGTAGAGGATGTTGTAGACGGCATCGAGGATGGGCATGTTGACGTGCATGTGGCGGTTGATTTCCTTCATGCATTTCGTGCCGAAGAATCCCTCGGCAATCATCTCCATCTCTATCTGCGCGCTTTTCACGCTGTAGCCTTTGCCAATCATCGTACCGAACACGCGGTTGCGGGAGAAGTTGGAGTAGCCGGTCACCAGGAGGTCGCCCAGATAGACGGAGTCGTAGACATTGCGTTCCAGGGGATGGATGGCGGTAAGGAAGCGCGACATCTCCTGGACGGCGTTCGACATGAGCACAGCCTGGAAGTTGTCGCCGTATTTCAGGCCGCTGCAGATGCCGGCGGCGATGGCGTAGACGTTTTTCAGCACCGAGGAGTATTCGATGCCCAGCACGTCGGTGCTTGTCTTTGTCTTGATGTAGTTGCTCGACAGCACCTCGGTGAACGACCGCGCTTTCTCCATGTCGGCACAGCCCACGGTGAGGTAGGAAAGGCGCTCGAGCGCCACCTCCTCGGCATGTGAGGGACCGCCGATGCAGGCAAGGTTCTCGTAGGGCACGTCATAGACATGGTGGAAATATTCCGAGCAGACGAGGTTCTCGTCGGGTACGATGCCCTTGATGGCAGTGACGATGAACTTGTCGCGGATGCGGGTCTTGAGTTTCTTGAGATGGTTCTTCAGGTAAGGTGATGGGGTGACGAAGACAAGGGTGTCGTAAAGGTCCACCATCTTGTTGATGTCGGTGGAGAAGAAAATCTCGTTGGTGTCGAAATGCACGCTGGTGAGATAGGCGGGGTTGTGGCCCATGCGCCGGAAGTCGGCAATGCGGTCGTCGCGGCGCATGTACCATCCGATGTGGTGGGTATGTCCCACCACAATCTTGGCAATGGCCGTGGCCCAACTGCCGCCACCGATAATCGCTATCTTACCGCAGTCGTGCATATCACTCTACCGTTTCTTGGGGCTGCGCTGCTTCTATCCAACGGGCGAACTCGTCGACCTTCGGGTTGTCGTAGCCAAGTTTGAATTTCTTGTTCACGCCGCAGACATCCATCTGCAACTTTTGCGGGTTCACGTCTTTGATGTCGCTGACGAGATAGTAGCCGCACTTGTTGAGAACCGGCACCCAGATTTCGGGCACGCCAATGGCAGCCCATTCTGCCACCGTGCTGCGCGGAGCCTTCTTCTCGGGACGCATCTGCGGGAAGAACAGCACTTCCTGGATATAGGTCTTGCCAGTCATGAGCATCGTCAGACGGTCGATGCCGATGCCGATGCCACTGGTGGGAGGCATACCGTATTGCAGGGCGCGGAGGAAGTCCTGGTCGATAATCATCGCTTCGTCGTCGCCCTTGTCGGCGAGGCGCATCTGTTCCTTGAAACGCTCCTCCTGGTCGATGGGGTCGTTGAGTTCGCTGTAGGCATTGGCAAGTTCCTTGCCGTTGACCATCAGTTCGAAACGCTCGGTAAGGCCGGGCTTCGAGCGGTGCATCTTCGTCAGCGGCGACATCTCCACGGGGTAGTCGGTGATGAAGGTGGGCTGGATGAACGAGCCCTCGCAGGTCTCGCCGAAAATCTCGTCGATGAGTTTGCCCTTGCCCATCGTCTCATCCACCTCGATACCCAATTTCTTGGCGATTTCGCGAATCTCGTCCTCGGTCTTGCCGTCGAGGTCGTAGCCGGTCTTCTCCTTGATGGCATCGAGGATGGGAAGACGGCGGTAGGGAGCCTTGAAACTCACCATCTGACCGTCGATTTCGCACTCTGGCTTGCCGTTCACTGCCACACATATGGTCTCGAGCAGATGCTCGGTAAACGACATCATCCAGTTGTAGTCCTTATACTGCACGTAAAGTTCCATGCAGGTGAACTCGGGGTTGTGGTTGCGGTCCATGCCCTCGTTGCGGAAGTTCTTGCCAATCTCGTATACTCCCTCGAAGCCACCCACGATGAGGCGCTTGAGGTAAAGTTCGGTGGCGATGCGCATATACATGTCCTGGTCGAGGGCATTGAAATGGGTGATGAACGGACGGGCGCTGGCACCACCGGCAATCATTTGTAGCGTGGGTGTCTCCACCTCAGTGTAACCCGCCTCGTCGAGCACGCGGCGCATGGTGCGGATGACCGTGGCGCGCTGCAGGAAAGTTTCTTTCACCCCTTCGTTCACCACGAGGTCGACATAGCGCTGACGGTAGCGGAGTTCGGGGTCGTCGAACTTGTCGTAGGCCACACCATCCTTATATTTCACGATGGGAAGGGGTTTCAGGCTCTTCGACAACAGTTTCAGACTCTTTGCATGGATACTGATCTCACCGGTCTGTGTGCGGAAGACGAAACCTTCCACGCCGATGAAGTCGCCAATGTCGAGCAAGCGCTTGAAGACCGTGTTGTAGAGCGTCTTGTCCTCATCGGGGCAGATGTCGTCGCGGGTGATGTAGACTTGAATGCGGCCCTTGGAGTCTTGTATCTCGGCAAAACTGGCCTTGCCCATGACACGACGGCTCATCATACGGCCGGCAACGACCACTTCACGGGGTGCGGCGTCATCGTCGAAAGATGCCCTGATGTCGGTGGAGAATGCGTTGGTGGGGAATTCGGCTGCGGGGTAGGGGTCGATGCCCAGTGCGCGCAACTCTTGCAGACTTTGGCGTCTGCCTATCTCTTGTTCACTAAGTTCCAGAATATTCATGAATGTAATTGCGTGTATTTGATGATGCAAAATTACGAATTTTTTCCGAAGTGGCATATCTTTTTAGGTTTTTTATGTCGTCGTGGTGGGCACATATCTGCACGATGGGCGTTTTTGGCCCTTTTGCACACCGAGAATTCGAAAAAAATCAAGGCAAGGGATATATATTTGAAATAAATTCGTAATTTTGCCTTTCCATGGCGTAGTGAAGTCACTGCGCCTGATAGAACTAAATGCTATGAATGTAGATCACATCAAGGAAATCATTGAACAACAGCCCAACCTCTCCACTGCCCTGGGGATGGAATTCATCTCCACACCCGACGATGACCTGTGCATGGCTACGATGAAGGTAGACGAACGCAACAGGCAGCCTTTTGGATTCCTCAGCGGAGGCGCTTCGCTGGCTTTGGCGGAGAATCTCGCCGGGGTAGGCTCTTCGGCCCTCTGCCCCGGGAAAATATGCGTGGGAATCAACGTGAGCGGGAGCCATGTGAAGGCTGTGGCTGAGGGCGATACGGTGACCGCCCTTGCGCACCTCGTACAGAAGGGCCGAAAACTGCATGTATGGAATGTGGAAATCAACAACTCCGCCGGTGAACTCATCTCACTGGTGTCGGTCACCAATTATATTGTAAGTCCGAAAAAATAAATGTCATTCAACGAGAATACACATGATATCTGGATACGCCCTATATAGACTGCCCTATGCAGAGGAATGCTGCATAGAAGTGCAAAGGGAGGGAGAACTTGAACGATTGTTCTCCGTGACCGCCCTCAGTGGGAAGAGTGGCTTTGTCGTGGCACCTTTCAAGCCCGACCTGAAGCATCCCGTAGTATTGATGAAACCCGATTTCACCATGATGGTGGACCCCAAAAGGTTGATGGATGCCGCCGATACCGAAATGGTCCGGTTGGTGAAGGAATTGGAAGAGAATGCCTTCGACCGACCAAAGGGAGAACAGGTGAAGAACACGGGACGGGGACATTATGAAATCGACTTCGCCAATTTCCATTCGCACATCCTTGAAGGAGAATTCTCGAAAATTGTTCTTGCCAGATGCGCCAGGGAAAACCGTCAAGGGGAGTTGGGCGTCGTGAGTCTTTTCGTGAAGGCTTGCGAGATGTATCCGAGGATGCTGGTGACCCTCGTCTCCACGAAGACCACTGGCACATGGCTCATGGCTACCCCAGAGGTGCTCCTTGAAGGCGAAGGCAAGAAATGGAAAACCATCTCGCTGGCAGGAACGATGAACCTGTCGGAAAACCAACTCGATTTCGACAATCCACCCTTGCCGAACGGCCAGGCCGACGACAGCGAGATAGGATGGAACGTGAAGAACATACAGGAGCAGCGCTTCGTGTCTACTTTCATCACGGAGTGCCTGGAACAATATGCCACGGATATCACTGAGCGGGGGCCTTACACCATGAGGGCTGGCAACCTGGTGCACCTGAGGAGCGACTTCGAGTTTTCTTTGCCCAGCACCGACTGCATCGGCGACCTGCTCAACACCCTCTACCCCACACCTGCGGTGTGTGGGTTGCCCAAGCAGTCGTCGCTTGATTTCATCGTGGGAAATGAATTCGCCCCACGGCTGTATTACAGTGGTTTCATGGGGCCGCTTCGTCCCAAGGAGGGCACACACCTCTTTGTGTCGCTCAGATGCATGCGTGTCGACAGCGACGGGTGCTCGCTCTATGCTGGCGGAGGACTTTTGGCCGACAGCAAGATGGAGACGGAATGGATGGAGACAGAATACAAGTTGGGCACCATGCGCGCCCTCCTCAATAAAGAATAGGTGATGTTTGTTCATTCGGAGACCGTAAATATCTTCACTGCATTGCTGCTCAAACATGGCATCCGACAGGCTGTGGTGTGCCCAGGGAGCAGAAATGCACCTATCGTACACAACCTGCACGAATGCGGAGAGATGAAATGCTGGCCTGTAACCGACGAGCGGAGTGCGGGATTCTTCGCGCTGGGATTGGCATTGGCATCGCGGCAGCCCGTAGTGGTGTGTGTCACGTCGGGCTCGGCTGTGCTCAACCTTGCCCCAGCAGTGGCAGAGGCATACTACCAGCATGTGCCGCTCGTGGTGGTGAGCGCCGACAGACCTCAGGCATGGATAGGACAACTCGACGGGCAGACCATGCCACAGCAAGGGGTCTTCGGCTCCTTGGTGGGGAAGTCGGTGTCGCTGCCGCTTCATGTAGACGACAAGACCGAGCGGTGGCTGTGCAACCGCCTCGTCAACGAAGCCATCCTCGCTTCGACATATCCTGTGGGCCGACCCGTGCATATCAATGTGCCCATTGACGAACCCCTTTTCCACTTCGATGTGGAGCAATTGCCGCAAGAGCGCGCCATCAGTTTGCGCAGGGCAGATGCTGTGGCACTGGGATATGAGGTGGTGAGGACGATAGAGGAGGCCCAACGCCCGATGGTTGTTGTTGGACAACATCGGTGCGACACGCAAAGGCTTGACAGGAAAGTATGCAAGAAAGGCGTGGCATACCTGCAACAGCAGGGCGTGTGGCTGTCGGAAAGGCTGACAGACCTCAGCGACCACACCTGGCACCTGGACGAGGCTGTGGCGGCAATAGGCGACGATGACACTTACCTCCCCGACCTCATCGTATATATGGGTGATACGGTGGTGAGCAAAAGGCTGAAGCATTTTCTGCGACGGGCCAAGGACGCCCAGGTGATCATGGTAGCGCCCGACGGAGAAGTGAGGGATGTGACCGCGCATACTACGCAAGTGGTAGTGGCAAGTGTGGAGGATGTGTTGCAAGCGGCTGCCGAAAGGGCAGACGAGGGCGATACCTCATCCAAGCCCATCTCCTCTCCTCCAAGTACCGCCTCACGTGAGGACTTCCGGGGAAAATGGCTCAGACTGTTGGAAAACGTGGCGCAAACTCCCGAAGTCTATCAGCCACCCTTCTCGCAGATAGCAGTGGTGCGTTATCTGGAGGAGCAACTCGAGGATATCGAGACACCCTTCCAGGTGCATTATGCCAACAGCACTGCCATACGACTTGCCAATATCTATGCCGGGCATTCTGTATGGTGCAACAGGGGAGTGAACGGCATCGACGGGTCGGTGTCTACCGCAGTGGGATTTGCCGCGGCAAGCACCGACATGGTGCTGTGCGTGACAGGCGACCTCAGTTTCTTCTACGACCAGAACGCGCTGTGGAACCAGAACCTGAGAGGCAACTTGCGCATCGTGCTGCTCAACAACGGGCAGGGCGCTATTTTCAACACCCTGCCGGGACTAAACGGAAGCAAGGCACTGCAACAGTATGTGGGAGGTGCCCATCATGCCACGGCAAGAGGAATCTGCGAACAGAATGACGTGGGATATCTGAAAGCTTCGGACATGGAGGAGGCACGCATGGGTATCGTGAGACTGCTCACCGAGACTACACGACGGCCGATGCTCCTTGAAGTCTTCACCGATGCCGGCGCCGATAACGCGGCATTGAAAGGTTACTATGACATGATTTTGAAATCACAACTATAATGATTATGGCACAAAGAGAATGGAAGAAAATCAGGGATTTCGAGGAAATCCTTTTCGAGGAGTATCATGGCATTGCCAAGATAACCATCAACCGACCCCGATACCGTAATGCGTTCACCCCGAAGACGACGCTTGAACTCTCTCAGGCATTCAGTTATTGCCGAGAGGCACAGGATATCTGTGTGGTTCTCCTCACGGGAGCAGGCGACAAGGCGTTCTGCTCAGGCGGCGACATGCACGTGAAGGGACGCGGGGGCTATGTGGACGAAGAGGGCGTGCCAAGGCTCAGCGTGCTCGATGTGCAGATGCAGATACGGCGGTTGCCCAAACCTGTCATCGCCATGGTAAACGGCTATGCCATCGGTGGCGGCCATGTGCTTCACTTGGTTTGCGATCTCACCATAGCGAGCGAGAATGCCATCTTCGGACAGACGGGCCCCAAAGTGGGGTCGTTCGACGCTGGCTTCGGCTCCTCTTATCTCGCCCGTATCGTAGGACAGAAGAAAGCCCGCGAGATATGGTTCCTGTGCCGTCAGTATACGGCAGCAGAAGCCGAACGAATGGGAATGGTGAACAAGGTGGTGCCGTTGGAAAGGCTGGAGGATGAGTGCGTGGAATGGGCAGAGATCATGATGGAGCGCAGTCCGATGGCGCTGCGCATGATTAAGGCCGGACTGAATGCCGAACTCGACGGGCAAGCTGGCATACAGCAACTCGCCGGCGACTGCACCATGCTCTACTACTTTCTCGACGAGGCACAAGAAGGCGGGAAGGCTTTTCTGGAGAAGAGAAAGCCCGACTTCAAGAAATATCCCAAGATGCCATAACAATACGCTGATATGGTCTTTTCTATAGAGAAACGGGTGTTTCACTTCAAGCAACCTGCCGGCACCTCTCGTGGCATATACACCACCCGCACATCGTGGATGGTTCATGTGACCGATGCCGCATGGCCTGGGCGTGAAGGGGTGGGGGAGTGTGCCCCACTGCCCCAACTCAGTTGCGATGACTTGTCCGACTACGAGGTGGTGCTGCGTGACATGTGCGACAAGGTGGAACGCTTGGGGGAGATTCCCCACGACATGCTGAACCCTTATCCTTCGATGCGCTTCGGACTGGAAACGGCACTCTTGAGTCTGAGAAACGGTCACGTGCTCTTCGACACACCCTTTGCGCGAGGCGAGGAGGGCATCACCATCAACGGATTGGTGTGGATGGGGACTTTCGATGAAATGCTACGACGGATAGAGGAGAAAATCGCACAGGGATTCGGGTGCGTGAAACTGAAAATCGGGGCCATCGACTTCGAGAACGAACTCCTGCTTATCAAGGGCATACGCCAACGGTTTGGTGCCGGCGACATCCAACTGAGGGTGGATGCCAACGGGGCTTTCTCGCCTGCCGAGGCGATGGACAGGCTGTGCCAACTGGCAGAATACGATATCCATTCCATCGAACAGCCCATCAGGCAGCAGCAGTGGCAGGACATGGCTCGGCTCTGCGAGAAATCACCCATACCCATCGCCCTCGACGAGGAACTCATTGGTGTGAACACGCCGGAGGCGAAAAGAAAACTGCTCGATGCTATCCGTCCGGCTTATCTCGTGTTGAAACCATCGCTCCATGGTGGTATGCGAGGGTGTGAAGAGTGGATAAGGATGGCACGTGAAAGAGGTATCGGCAGTTGGGTGACCAGCGCGTTGGAAAGCAATGTGGGACTGAACGCCATAGCACAGTTTACCGCACATGTCTATGGCAGTCATATCAGTTTGCCACAGGGACTGGGAACCGGGCTGCTTTTTACCGACAATGTGGAGTCGCCCCTGTATATAAAAAACGACAAGATTTGGTTAAAACCCCCACATGATGACGCTTGAGGAATTTCTCGAAGAGTGGAACAACGACGAGGAAACCATCGCCGTAAAAACAAGTGGTTCTACCGGAAAACCCAAATGGATGAGGGTAGAGAAGAAGAGGATGGTGGCCAGCGCACGGATGACCATCTGTTTCCTCGGTCTGCAGCCGGGACAAACCGCTCTCCTCTGCATGCCCCTCGATTATATTGCCGCAAAGATGATGGTGGTAAGGGCATTGGTAGGTGGACTGCGTCTCATCAGCGTGCAGCCCGACGGACATCCCATGGCGCAACAGACATTGGCAGACGAGCAGGTGGACTTCGCGGCAATGGTGCCGCTTCAGGTCTACAACACCATGATGGTGGCAGAGGAGAGGGAGCGGTTGGCAAGGGTAGGACAACTCATCATTGGAGGAGGGGCTATCGACCAGCGGCTTGCTGAGCGACTCAACGAATTGCCTCATCCGGTGTGGAGCACGTATGGCATGACAGAGACTCTCTCGCATGTGGCGATGAGGCGATTGAACGGTAACGGCATGTCGGAATGGTATACACCTCTCGATGGTGTAGCCGTGAGGCAGGACGAAGAGGGTTGTCTCGTCATTGATGCGCCTTCGCTTTCAACAGACATCCTTCACACCAATGACGTGGTGAGGATGCACGACGACAAGCAACGGTTCATGGTGGTGGGAAGGAAAGACAATGTGGTGTGTTGCGGTGGTGTGAAAATACAGGCCGAGGAGGTGGAGAAATGCCTGCAACCCTACATTGAAGTACCTTTCTTCATTGGAAAGGAGAAAGATGAGAAATTTGGGGAAATTGTGGTGATGGTGGCTGAGACCGAAAACAAAAAATTATTGGAAGACATTATCGGCAATGTCCTCCCAAAATACTGGATACCTCGAAAAATCTATACTGTAAGCCAATTGCCGCTTACGCAGACAGGGAAACCCCTGAGAAACCTGAATTTCTTGGAATGACGGTTGTTGGTTGAACAACCGTCATTCAAGAATTCAGTATGCTAAATCTTCTCCTCTTCTTCTGTGGCTTCGCCCCATACACTACGGTCACCAGGAAGCCTCTCATAGGTGTCGTCCCATACACTCTCGTTGCTGCCAGCAGGTTCTGACATAGGTGGTTCGTTACCGGGCTCTTCCAGAATGGAGTTGTAGAGTTCAATGTCTACGATGTTTGCCTCAGGCTTAGCATATACTTTTTTCATGATGATAAAAATTTATAATGTTATTCGTTTAGTCTTGTCAGTGCGATTTCTTCTGTTCGGTGACCTTCATCATTAGATGATAAAATCAATCAATTTTCGCATTACGATGCAAATTTATAAAAAATTTTATTCGCAGCAAAAAAATTGGACTTTATTTTGTCATTTACATGATTTTTTTACGTTCTCCTTATTTCTGAAGGATGATATTGATGATGGCTGTGACATCCGACATGTTGATGATCTGGTCTTCTTTCACATCGGCATTTTCGAAAATGAAAGTGGTAACAGGCCTGTTCAAAATATAGTTGATAACCACGGTAACATCGGTTACGTTGATGAGGCCGTTGCCGTCGACATCACCTTTCAGCACATTACCGGTTGTGGTAAAGTCGAGCTCATCGGGGATGTTATCCTCGCCGCTCAAGTCGAGATAGCAAGTGTTGTTGGCAATATATGTCAGCACGTTACCACTCACTGGGTCGGTATAGTTGATGTTGGAGAATTTGGCGTCATTGCCGAGGATGCGCATGTAGGAGGGGTCGAACAGTGTGCGGTAGTTGGCTTCGTCGCCACTACCATCGTCGAGCCATATCTCACCCTTAAGCATGTTCTTGCCGGGGATGGGATTGACATCTTCGGTCAATGGCAACAGGCGGTTTTCCTTCGTAATAGTGCTCTTGCACTCGAGCACGACAGCAGTGTAGGCAGGCACTATGCCATTTTCAATTTTTTTCAGGTGGGGAATTCCCGTGTCGGTAAGCCTGTCTACGGTATATGCTTTCACGCCATCCATGCACTTATAGGGAAAGGCTGTGTACATGGTGGTGTAGTATTTGCCATTCTTCGTGCAGTTGGCATCTGGCATTGCACCGAAATAATTCTCGTCGATGTTGTCCTCGTCGATGACCTCGAGATACCATTGCGACTCACTTTCTATTAGGAGACGGTTGGCTAAGGTGGGTGATATCACATTGCCAATAAATTCTATAGAGCGCTTCCCTCGTCCAAAGTCCTTTATATACGCAGATATTCCCTTGCTGAAGCCAAAGATGTAATACTTTCCATCATCGGCCCTTTCTACTCTAAACTTAGCGCCCGCCAAAGTATACGTAGATACACCTTGGGCAATCATCTCGACCCCTTTCAATCCGCCGGATTTTGTTGATTCACCAATTACTTTGATGACAGTGGATGGAATATTGTGGGTGCGGAAATTATCATCTGGCAACAGCATTAGAGAGTGTTTGAATTCTCGTTCGTCTATAGTAATACTGTCTTTCACACTTCCTGTCACCCCAAGCCTGCGGTTGGCACGCGAACTTCGGATGTAACAGTATAGGCCTTTTGTGGCAGTTTCTTTTGACTCAAAGACAGCGGTATAAGTTCCCTTGTTGGAATTGTTTACTTTGATGGTGTAGGGATTATTTGTGATAAGTTCTTGAGAGTTTTCAAAGCGCCATCCAAGAAATTTGCCTGCTAATTTGTCGGCTTGTGCAGTGATGGTAACTTCGTCTCCAATTTTGTTGTCTGGAATGTCAATCATTACAGTGCCCAAACCTTCATCTGATGAAACAGGATAAAGTGCACCTTTCTTGGCGAAATAGGCGCGGTAACTAACTTTTTTTGCTTCATCGGGTGTGGTTCCTCCCGTGGTAAAGATTTCGGATGTGTATTTCGACCAACTGATGACTGTCTCTTCGTCATTGTTAGGGTTAAACCTTGCCCAGTGTGTAAACATGTATCCGTCTTCGGGTTTGGCCCACAGATAAGCAGTTTTGGTAATTGCTTTTACTTCTGCCAATGCCCCTTCGCCAGTGATTGCAGTACCTCTGACATCTTTGTACTGGCTATCGGTAGGGGGCTCTTCTTTATCCGATGCATATACCTTTCCATACCCTGTAGGTTTGGCTTCGCTATAAATCTGATAATAGAATGTTGGGTTGTTGGCAAATGACTGAAGGTTGCATATGCAAAGCAAAGCAACCAAAATCATTAGATTTTTCTTATGTGATAATTCCATTGCCTCCTTATAGTTAGATGAATGTAAATAATAATGGTAATTTGGCGACAAAGTTACGAAGAAGCAAGTGAAAAACCAAATTAAAGTGTATGGAATGTTTGTAAATACATGTAAATGCAGTCTTAATGACATTTTGTTGCATTTTCACTTGGTCTACCGAGTGTCCTTATTTGTCTGCAGAGTTTTTCCGGAATTGCAAGTATTTGCTACCCGTACGCACGGCAAGCATCGCAGTGATAAGTTGATGGTCGATATCGAGTTGTGAGGAGAGGGGAGTTGCGATGATAAACGCGATGAGGATGATGGTGTAGGGGAGATAGATTTTGCCGAAATGCTTGTGTTTGCCAAACAGTAAGAGTAAGAGTAATGGTAGGGGATTGCAGGGGATAAGGTACCAGTTCCAGTGGGCAGCAAACAGACTTGTTGCTAATGTTGTGTAACACAGCAACACACCTACGCTGAATTCCAAGGCAAGCAATATGGTATCAGTAATACGGGCTGTAAGTTTGCAGCCTCTCTTCCATTCGCACCAGGTGATGAGGATGACCAATAATAAAAGGATAGAAAACACCATGCGGGGAGTTAACGTAGAACTCGATGGGAAATTGGTTTGACGGACCAAACTGGCAGGGTTGCCTTTAAATAATGGGCGCTGCCCATTGTTTCCTTTTATTTGAGCCTTGCCAAACACTTCAGGCAGAGAAATGGGAGTCATACGGTATTCCATGGAGAAGTTTTTATCGCAGATGGCTCCCGATAGGGTGATGTAAATAAACTGATACCATGGCGTGCTCCGGGTGAGATGACGCAATCCATTACCGTTGTCGCATGTGAGATAGGATGGCACTTCTACATAATTGATGCTTTCGTCGATGAGCGCGTTTTGAATCATGATAACCACCATCATCACGCAGTTGGTGTTCAGGAAGTTGAATTTAAGGTGTGGGGGCTTCATCATCTCCTCGTCGAGCGACTTCCACAGTTGTTGCTTCTCATGCCAGGTGAGATTGAATTCATATTGGTCGACCCCACGGCCCTCTTTTCTACACTCTTCGAGATACATTTCAGTGGGGATGGCACGCACGGCGGCCTCGGCATCACCATTGAAGAATTTCAGATAATCGCCCGGTCGGGTATTTGTCTCTAGCGAAAAGCAGTAGTCGAGTTGCTCTGAAGGACACTCCATCCTGATGGCACAATGGCCAAGGCTGGAATAGATAATATCGGTAGGGCTGCTGACCACTAGACTAGCCTTGACAAAATTGCTGCTGTCGGGCAATAATTCTGCTGCTTCATCGCCAAAGGCTTCATTCGTACTTACAAGGAGAGATATGAAGAACGTGATGAAAAGTCTGGGGTGTAGGTGATGCATGGCTGAATGATTTTAGTGCGAATTTCAAGAAGACCTTATTTAAGCAAATGTTTCCAAGGGTTCTATTCTGTATAAAAAAAGGTGGCAACATTGCCACCTTTTTTTATACAGTATTCATTTTTCGTTATTCCCAAACGTTGACTGAATTAGAGTACATGTCGCCAACAGAACCTTCTTGTTTCTCATCGCCCTCAACATTTCCTACAGGAATGTAAGAGGTGTTGCCGAACAACTCATCCATAACGTCTCTCTTCAAACTCAAGGTCATTACCTTGCAAACCGGGTTGATATATTGTTTCTTCATAATTCAAATAGGGCTTTAATTATTTGATAACCATTTTTTTGCCGTTCACGATATACACACCCTTAGTAGGATTGTTGACCACACGACCCTGAATGTCGTAGATGGTAGCATCCTCGGTAGTAGTGGTAGCCACCTCGTTGATGCCCAGAGTCTCGAAGTCCTCAGCGCTAATCAGCATGACGTTGGCAGTAGCCATGCCAGAGTCAAGAATCATGAATGCCTTGTTTGGAGCGATACTGCTGCCGGTATACTTGAAGAAACCAACGGGGTTCTTCTTGTTGTTACCTCTGTTGAGCACGCGGATGAGTTTTCTTGCAACAGGTGTACCCTCCTCAAGAGGCATGTAGTAATAAGTAAACACATCTTCATCCTTGGCTGAAGTACCATTCACATCGAAGAAACCTTCGAAGAAGATACCTTTCAAGAACGACTCACCGTGGGGATCTTCTGACATCGGGGTCAGCACAGGCTGGAGAAGGTTGTTCTCACGTGCGCTCTTCAGACACTCAACCACAACAGGTGTGCGAGCAGGAACGATGTCGGTGTACTCGGTGGTAACGGCATAAGCAACCTGGCCATTGGAAGTACCGAAGGTTCCAATCTGAGGAGAGTCGGGGATACCCCATACGCGTACGGTGTTGCCTTCGTTCTCTACAGTCTCACCATTCTGAACAATCTGCATCGGGAAGTCGGTGTAGATACTTGTGTAGTAGTGTCCATCAAGACCAACTACGCCACCCTTTACTGCAAAGTAGTCAAGACCTTCAGTCTCTGTTCCAGGAACCACGGGCTCAAGATACCACTTTGAGAAGTTACCTGCACGCTCAATCTCAGGAATGAGAACGGGGTTGGTGTAGTACTGGTTGTTGTTAGCGAAACTGATGAATTCAGCCTTCTCTGCACCTGGATCATGATACTGGTAGGTAGAAAGGTCAGTTCTTACAATACCGCCAATCAGATAATAGGTGTGGCCGATGTGGATACGATCCTGAACATAAATGAAGTACTCCCACTGCTCCTTAAGTTGTTCGTCACCCTGGTTAGCATAGTATGCGAGAGCGGTCTCAATCAGTCTGTCCCATGCCCACTCGCTTGGCTCTTGACCGTTGAAGTTAACCTCAATTTGCTTCTCTTTCAAAGCCTCGATAAGCGGTTTGGTGTTGGGGGTAGTACTCTTCAGATACCATGCTTCCTTACCATTAGCCTCGGTGGGTTCCATGAACATCTGCATGTAGAAGAACATCTGGTCAATAAGGTCGGCAATCTCGCTATCGCTGAATCCCCATTTCTGCTTGTTGTTAAGGCCCTTAAGACCTACGGTAAATCCTTCGCGGAGTTGGCTTACCAATGGACCATAGATGGCTGCAGAAGCGTCAACACCCTGTGAACGAAGGTTGTTCACGATGAGGTCATTTGGGTTCACGTCTACATACTTGCCGTAAATCTCAGGATTGTCACTCATGTCCTCAGCATTGATGTACATGATGGTTCCAGGAAGGGTAACTGCTTCATCAGCAGTTTTCTGAGGCTGTGCCGTTGTTGGTGCGGAAATGTACACAACACCAGTCTGTCTCAGATCCTTGTAGCCGGCATTGATAACACGGTAATAGCCGTCGATAGTAGCTCCAGAGGCACCGCCTTCCTGATTAGGATCAATTTCATCAGTCTCCTGGGCATAAGCACCAACGCTCATCGCCGTGGCGACAAGTGTCAATAATAAACCTTTTGTAAATTTTCTCATAATTTAAATTATTTAAGTTTATATATAAATTCCTATATTATATCAGCAAAGCGGAAATATATTCACGTATAAATACACTAAATGTGCGAAATTTTTACATGGAAAGCCGCAATTGTTAGTTAATTGGACGTCCAAGCATAACCCTTTTTGTCACTATTTTGGTGCAAATTTATAAACTCTTTCCGAAACTGCAAAGGAATTTTCAAAAATTATTTCTTAAAAATCGTGAAATTCCTCTTTTTATGGAGGTTTTTTTACGAATTAGCACTTTTTATGCGTTTTATGCTTTTTTTATACTATGACTCATCCTTCTCTCAAGAAATCGAGGGCTTCCATGATGTCGGCCGATGTGGCTGTCTGGTTGATTTTTACGTCACCTATGTTGCCCAGAAGGGTGAAATTGATGGTGTCGCCCATGTTTTTCTTGTCGTGCCGCATCAGTTCCAGCAGTGTAGGGTAGTCGTCGCAGGTGATGGGCAGACAGCCGTAGTGGTTGCGTATATAGGCCACGGTGCTGCGCAGCTTGTCGGTGGGGAAGTGCGTGATGACGCTGCTCAGGTAGAGTTCGCACACCATGCCATAGGCCACGGCGTGGCCGTGGAGGATGGGAGCGCCTTGACACAGGGCCCACGACTCAAGGGCATGGCCTATGGTGTGGCCCAGGTTGAGGGCTTTGCGGATGCCATGCTCGTGAGGGTCTTCCTCTACGATACGTTGTTTTACCGCAACGGAGCGTCCCACCATCTCCTGCAACTTGGCGAAATCGGGTTCGGCGATATCGTAGTTCATCAGTTCTGCCCAAGTCTTCTCGTCGGAGATGAGACCATGCTTGATCATCTCGGCATAGCCGGAGAGGATGTTGGGCATGTCGAGTGTGCGGAGGAACATGGTGTTGATGATGACGAAGCGTGGGTCGGCAAACACGCCCACCTCGTTTTTCAGGCCGTTGAAATTGATGCCGGTCTTGCCGCCCACAGAGGCGTCGACCATCGAAAGAAGTGTGGTGGGAATGTTGATGTAATTGATGCCACGCTTGAAGGTGGAGGCGGCAAAGCCGCCAAGGTCGCTCACCATGCCGCCTCCCAGGCAGACCATGCACGAGTGGCGTGTGGCTCCTGCGTTGCCCAGGGCCTGCCATACCTCGCTGAGGGTGTCGAGCGTCTTGTGGGTGTCGGTGGCACCGATGGTGATGTGCTGGGCATGGCGCATGCCGATGAAGTCTTTCAGGTGCGGCCAGCACAGTTCGCGTGTCGTCGTGTCGGTGAGCACGAACAGCCGGTCGTGGCTACATTCGGAGATGGCTATCGCCAAATCCTGAAAAAATGCGTGGGATAAGAGGACACGTTGCGACATTTGTTTTACACCTTAATATATTAATAATTAAACTCGTCTTGCCTTCGCGCTGCGAGGAAGCGAGGGGATAGGATACCCTTACATGCAAATTTACTCATTTTGTGGTGAACAGGAAAGAATAAGTGCCGTTTTTTTCGGATTTGTTCTTTTTTTGTGTCTTTTTTACACTGCTTTAAGATATTTTTGCTTTCGTCTCTTAAACCAAAAGGCGCTGAAGTACGTCAAATAACTGTACTTAACGAAGTAGGTAATCATTAGCATTCAGGCAAAAAGATGAAGAATTTTATGAAGTGCCTATGTGTGATGCTGCTTTTTTCTGCATCCACATACGCCCAGGAACAGAATGTCACGGGAATACTTGTTGACAAAGAAACCAAGGAGGCTGTCTTCCAAGCCACGTTGCAATTGTTGAAATCCGACAGTTCATTCGTTACCGGTGTGCTGTCCGACGACAATGGCGTTTTCACTATACCTGTCGACAAGCCCGGCAAGTATATCCTCAAGGTGACCAACGTGGGATACAAGACGCTGACCAAGGATTTTACCGTTGAGAGTGGTAAAAACACCGACTTGGGCAGCCTTACGCTTGCTGCCGACGCCATCCTCCTGAGGGAGGTGACTGCCACAGGACAGGCTGCCAAGGTGGTGGTGAAGGAAGACACATTCGTGTATAATTCCGCTGCCTATCGTGTGCCCGAAGGGTCGGTCGTAGAAGAGTTGGTGAAACGTCTTCCTGGTGCGCAAGTTGATGAAGAAGGAAAAATCACCATCAATGGCAAGCAAGTAAAGAAAATCAAAGTCGACGGCAAGGAGTTCATGACCGGCGACACCCAGACGGCTTTGAAAAACCTCCCCACCTCTATCGTCGACCGCATCAAGGCCTATGACGAGAAGAGCGACCTGGCCCGAATCACTGGTATCGACGATGGCGAGGAGCAGACCGTGCTCGACTTCGGACTGATGCCTGGCATGAACAAAGGCTTTTTCGGCAATGTCGACCTCGGCATAGGAACGAAGGACCGTTATGCTGAGCGCGTGATGGGTGCCGTCTTCAGAGACAAGTACAGAGTGATGCTCATGGGTAGTGCCAACAACGTCAACGACCAGGGATTCTCCATTGGCGGTGGCGGGCGCCGCGGAGGCGGTGGATTTGGTGGTGCCAGCAATGGCCGTAACTCCACCAAGATGCTTGGTCTCCAGTTCAACTATGAGAATACCGACAAACTCGAGATGGATGCCAGTATCAGGTGGAACCACAGCAATGGCGATATTTTTTCCAGGCAGTCTACACAGAACTTCGTGGGCTCGATGAGTTTCGACAACAGCATCAACCAGAACTACACTCGCCGAAACTCCTGGAACGGACAGATGCGCCTGGAGTGGATGCCCGACACCATGACCAACATCATGTTCCGGCCCAGTTTCACTCTTTCGACCAACGACGGCAACCAGACCAACGTGTCGGCTACCTTCAATGAAGACCCCTATAAATATGTGACCAATCCTCTTGACTCCTTGGAGATGAAAGTTCTTGAGAGCCAAGGCTTGTTGGTCAATTACCAGAGAAACATCAGCCTCACCTATGGTGACTCGAAGACCTTCAACGGTATGTTGCAGTTCAATCGCAAACTCAACAACTATGGACGCAACTTTACACTCCGTGTAGATGGCAACTACAGCGACAACGACAACACCAGTTTCAGTACCAGTAGGGTGAATTATTATATGCTGGGGTTGGATTCCACCTATATGCCTGCAACAAGGACGAATCGCTACAGCCTCACACCGAGCACGAGGAAAGGTTACTCCCTGCAGACCACCTATACCGAGCCCATCGCCCGCACCATGTTCCTGCAGTTGAGTTACCGGTACAACTACAGCGTGAACGAGAGCAACCGTGCCACCTATGATTTCCTGGATGACGGTATTGCTCCCGGTACGGATTTCGCCGACATCGTGCCCAGATACCGCACATGGGACCCCTACCTTTCCCGACTGATCAATCCGCTCGACACTTACAAGGATAATAACCTGAGCCGCTATTCAGAGTATACCAACTACACGCACGATATCCAACTCACTTATCGTTGGATTCATCCGAAGTTCCAACTCAATGCCGGATTCATGGTGCAGCCGCAGCGCTCACATTATGTGCAGGACTTCCAGGGTGTAAGTGCCGACATCGTGAGGAATGTGACCAATATGTCGCCGACGCTCGACTTCCGTTATCGTTTCAATCAGTTGAGCAACCTGCGCATACAGTACCGCGGAACGACCTCTCAGCCCAATATCTCCGACCTGCTCGACATCAGGGACGACAGCAACCCGATGAACATCACTGAGGGTAACCCCGGGCTGAAACCGTCGTTCACCAACAGTTTCCAACTCTTCTACAACACCTATATCCAGAGTCACCAGCGTTCTATCATGTCGTTCGTCAACTTCAGCACGACTCGCAACAACATCAGCAATATGGTGACTTACAACGAGAAGACTGGTGGGCGCATCACCAGGCCCGAGAACATCAACGGCAACTGGAATGTCAATGGTGCCTTTATGTTCAATACCTCTATCGACAGCACAGGTTACTGGAACGTCAATACTTTCACCAACCTGAACTATGCCAACAACGTGAGTTATCTCTTCCAGGACAATGTCTCGAAGAAGAACAACACCCGCACTACGACAGTGATGGAACGTCTCTCTTTGTCGTACCGCAACTCCTGGCTGGAGGTGGAGCCCAATGGCTCGCTCACCTATACCCATGCACGCAATAAGTTGCAGAGCGCCAGTGACCTCGACACTTGGATGTTCTCGTATGGTGTCAACGTCAATATCTATTTCCCTTGGGGCACGAGTCTCTCTACTGGCATCAGCGAGAACTCACGCAGAGGCTACAGCGACGAGTCTATGAACAACAACGAACTGTTGTGGAACGCACAAGTGAGCCATGGCTTCCTCAAGGGAAAGCCTCTGACCGTCAGTCTGCAATTCTATGATATCCTCCAGCAGCAGAGCAGTTTCAGCCGCACCATCAATTCCATGATGAGGAGTGATACGGAATACAACAGCATCAACAGTTATGCCATGCTGCATGTCATCTATCGCTTCAATGCCTTCGGTGGTTTCGGTGGAAGAAGAGGCCAGGGCTTCGGTGGTGGATTCCCCGGTGGAATGCCTCCAGGAGGAATGCCTGGCGGCGGTCGTCCTGGTGGCGGCGGTGGCTTCGGCGGTGGTCGTCCTGGTGGCGGCGGTGGCTTCGGCGGTGGCCGTCCTGGTGGCGGTGGCTTCGGAGGCGGACGCCCGGGCGGTGGCTTCGGAGGCCCGATGATGATTGACTAAAATGCGATTCACCTTATATAATAATCCCCTGCACTTCACAAGGAGGTGCAGGTGATTTTTCTATATCGTCGGGAATGCTCGGTAAAACCGGAATGCCCGGCTACAGATCGTCCTCGTCGTCGAAGCCAAAGAAGGTTGGTTCTACGAAAGCGTCCATCTGGCGGCGCTCCTTCTTCGTGGGGCGTCCCGTGCCGCGGGCACGGTCTACGAATCCGCTGATGCGGCTCATCTCCAGAATCTCGTATTGCCGTGGGTCGGTCACGTTCTCATACACCTCGGGCAGGAGTTTTGCCCCTACACGCTGTTCGATGCACTTGAGCACACGGAAGGAATAGGTCACGGGAGGTTTCTTCACGTCTACCACCTCGCCCACCTTCACGGGGCGTGAGGGTTTCACGTTCATGCCACCTATCGTCACACGTCCGTTCTTGCAGGCATCAGAGGCAATGGAGCGGGTCTTGAAGATACGCGCGGCCCATAGCCACTTGTCTATTCTTGCTTCGTTATCCATTGGGAATGTTGGGCTTGCGCTTGTTGTATTGGTTCATCGTGAAGTCAACACCGGCGAGCACGAAACTCTTGATTACCTCGACAGCAGTGTTGATGGCAGGGTCGAGAACCGACTTCTCCTCGTCGTCGAAACGGCCGAGGACGAAGTCTACCTGTGAACCGCGGGGATAGTCGTTGCCTATGCCCAACCGCAGGCGGGGGTAGTCTTGCCCTATCAATTGCTGGATGTGCCCCAGTCCGTTGTGTGTGCCGGCACTGCCACGCGACTTCAGGCGGAGAGTCCCCACGGGGAGCGACAGGTCGTCGACAACCACCAGCATGCGGCTCTCGTCGATGTTCTCCTTGTTCAGCCAGTAGCGAACGGCATTGCCGCTGAGGTTCATGTAGGTCGTGGGCTTCAGGAGGAAGAGTTTGCGCCCACGAAGAGAAGTCTCCGCCACATACCCGTAGCGGCGGTCGTCAAAAACAATATTGGACGCTTTCGCGAAAGCGTCCAATACCATATATCCTATGTTGTGACGGGTTTCGGCATATTCCGCGCCGGGATTGCCCAACCCCACAATCAGATACTTGTCCATCTTGGGAAAGGTTATTCAGCGGCAGCAGCCTCTTCGTCTTCAGCAGCGGCGTTCTTAGAGGCGGCACGTGTCATCTTCACGGAGCATACCACAACCTCCTTGCTTGTAGCCATCTCAAGGCCTTCATAACTCAACTGGCCCACCTTGATGCTCTTGCCGATGCGCAGGTCGGTAACGTCGACATCCAGGAATTCGGGGATGTTCTTGTAAGGAGCGGTAACGTTGATCTTGCGGATGGAGAGGTTCATGCGGCCACCGTCGCGGACACCCTGTGCCAAACCTACCAGGTGTACAGGAATACCGATGGTGATGGGCTTCGTCTCGTTCACCTCATAGAAGTCGACATGGAGCACGGCGTCGGTAGTGGGATGGAACTGCAACTCCTTGATAACAGCGGTATGGGACTCGCCCTCAAGGTCGATGTTCACCACATAGACATGGGGGGTGTAGATCACCTTGCGCAGGTCGCGGGCTGAGATGGCAAATGCCATGGCGGCAGGCTTGCCGTTGGCGTCCTTCGACTCTCCATAGATGTTACAGGGCACGAGGCCTTCTTTTCTCAACTGCTTCGTGGCTTTCTTGCCAGTGGTCTCCCTCTTCAGGGCTTTCACGTTGATTTCTTTCATTTTTTTCTGATTTTAAATGTGTTACTCTAAATTAAGTGAATTGTTGTGCTTAATTCGCCATCACACAAAACCCATCGAAATGGGTGGTGCGCTAAAAAAGCGGTGCAAAGGTACTGCTTTTTTTCGGAATCCAACCAACTGAATGCAGAAAAAAACATAATAACCCGATATTTTGTGGTAATTTCTTGCAAGTAAAACGAAAAAGAATTATTTTTGCACTATAAATCTTAAAAACACACTCCACAATGATAAACCGGGAATTGATAAGAATCAAGATAGTCCAGTTAACCTATGCATACTATCAGAACGGAAGCAACAATCTCACCAATGCAGAGAATAATCTGATGTATAGCCTCTCCAAGGCATATGCGCTCTACAACTACTTGCTGATGCTCATTGTTGCTATATCAAAAGAGATGAGGCATAGGGTGGAGGTAGGTGCCAACAGGGCAAAACGCGAAGGCAACGAGCCGCCTTCCACCAAGTTTGTGGACAACAGGTTTGCCCTGCAACTGGAGAACAACAATGCGCTGCTCGACTATGCCGACGAACAGAAACTCTCATGGAACGACGACGTGGAGTTTGTGAGGAAACTGTGCAACATCATCGAGCAAAGTCAGATTTACCAGGAATACATGGCATCCGACGACGACGATTATGAGGCCGACAGAGAGGTGTGGCGAAAACTCTACAAGGCGGTCATACAAGACAATGAAGACCTCGATGCACTGCTCGAGGAGAAGAGCATATACTGGAACGACGACAAGGAGATTGTCGATACCTTCGTGCTCAAGACTATCAAGCGCTTCGACCCCTCGGCAGGAAAGAAGCAGGAACTGCTGCCGGAATACAACGACGACGAGGACAAGGAGTTTGCCCGCAAACTCTTCAGGGCCACCATTCTCAATGCCGACCAGTATCAGCGCTATATGAGCGACGCCTCGCGCAACTGGGATTTCTCACGTCTTGCCTATATGGATGTGGTTATCATGCAGATTGCCATCGCCGAGATGATGACGTTTATGAACATCCCCGTCAGCGTTACCATCAATGAGTATGTGGGGCTCGCCAAACTCTACTCTACGGTGAAGAGCGGCGGATACATCAACGGCATGCTCGACACCATCGCGCGGTTCCTCGTGGAGACAGGCGAACTCAACAAGCCTGTCGATGACCTCAGGCCAAGGAAATATTAATCAACAAAATAATAGCAAATGAACACTTACTTCTTATTACAGGCAGATGGCGCTGGTGGGGGCATGAGCATGCTCATCATGATGGTGGCCATCTTTGCTATCATGTACTTCTTCATGATACGTCCGCAGCAGCAAAAACAAAAAGAGATACGCAACTTCCAGAACTCACTCAGCGAGGGCTCAAGAGTGGTCACCGGTGGGGGAATATATGGCACGGTGAAACGTATAGACACCACTACCAACAAGGTGGAAGTGGAAATCGCAAGAAATGTGGTTATCGAAGTCGACAAATCCTATGTCTTCGCTGATGCCTCCTCTATGGCTGCCGGCCAACCTTCCAAATAGCATCGCATGGCAAAGGATGGAAAACAAATAAAGACCATTGTCAGGAACTCCTTATTACGACTCGCGAGTAAGGAGTTTCTTGTTTTTTTGTTTTTTCTTGTCATCAGCGGGCTCTTCTGGGTGGCGCTCACCATCAAGGAACCTATGGAGAGGGAAATCTCCATCCCCTTTGTCATCACCAACCTGCCCAAGAACATTGTGATCACCGATACCGGCACGGATACGCTCAAGGTGGCTGTGAGAGACGATGGATACAACGTGGCGAGGATGCTGTATAGTGACATAGCACCCATTACAGCCGACTTCATGAAGTATTCGAAAAGCGACGGGCGCATCATCGTCTCGAGTTCAGAGGTGTCGAAGAAAGTGAAGCAAAGGCTCAGTTCGTCGACACAGGTGTTGAGCATCAAGCCCGAGAGGATAGAGGCCTATTACAATAATGGCGACAATATCATGGTGCCTGTAGACATCTACGGGAAAATCTCCGCTGCCGACAAGTACTTCATCACAAAGACCACCATCAAGCCCGACTCAGTGAAAATATACTCCACAGCCGAGATATTGAAAGACATCACATCGGTGAAAACGGAGTATGTGAACCTCTACGATGTCAAGTCGAACGCCACGACCAAGGTGAAGTTGCAACACATCAGTGGCGTGAAAATGGAGCCGGAGGAAGTGACCGTGGAGGCTTCTGCCGACCTCATCACTGAGAAGACACTCGATGTGCCCATTACTATAGTGGGAGCACCCGAGGGCAAGAAGGTGCTCACCTTCCCAAAGCATGTGAGTGTCACTTTTGTCACGCCATCCAGCCTCGCCTCCAGTATCAAAGCCAGCGACTTCATCATAGAGGTGAGGTATGACGAAATCAGAGACGACAGCCTGCAGAAAATGCTGCCACTCCACTTGGTGAAGGTGCCTACCTTCGTGAAGAATGCGAAGATGAGTATCAGGCAGGTGGATTACCTTATTGAGAAGGAATAGTCATGGACGACAGACCGAAAGTGGCACTGACAGGGGGCATAGGAAGCGGGAAGTCTTATGTCGCCAAGCGTCTGGAGGCACATGGCGTGCATGTCTTCGACTGCGACAAGTCTGCCAAACGGTTGATGAACTCCTCACCGAAAATCAGGGAGGAACTCACGGCGCTGGTGGGCAGCGATGCCTATGTCGACGGGGTGCTCAACAAGGCTGCCATCGCGCGTTTCATCATGTCTTCGGAAGAGAATGTACAACGTGTCAATGCCGTGGTGCATCCGGCAGTGGCAGAGGATTTCCATGCTTCAGGGCTAGAATGGTTGGAGAGTGCCATCCTCTTTGAGAGTGGATTCGTGAGATACGTGGATGTGGCGGTGTGTGTCACCGCTCCGCTCCCCACACGCATCGCAAGGGTGATGCACCGCGACGGCATCTCGCGTGAGCAGACCCTGGAATGGATGTCCAGACAATGGCCACAGGAGGAGGTGGCGCGCAGGGCCGACTTCATCATCGTCAACGATGGGTGCCAGGATGTGGATGAGCAGATCACACGGGTGCTCATGGCGTTGGAAAAATGGAAACGATGAATTTTTCGCGAAGATAGGATGCGCCTCGGCAACAAAAATAAAATGGGATTTTATTTTGTGTTCCTCTCGGCTTTCACTATCTTTGCTTCGCGAAGATAGGATGCGCCTCGGTAACAAAAATAAATTAGAGATTTATTTTGTGTTACTCTCGGCTTTCACTATCTTTGCATTCATTATTGAACAATCATAATTTTTTTATTTATATGGTACAGACAATTCTTTCCATTGCTGGGAAACCAGGGCTCTACAAACTGGTTTCAAGAGGTAAGTCAAATCTCATCGTTGAAAGCCTTGACGAGACACATAAACGGCAACCCGTCTTCTCGTCTGACAGGGTAACCAGCCTTGCCGACATCGCCATGTTCACCGAAGGCGACGACGTGCCTCTGATGGACGTGCTTGCCGCTATCCGCGATAAGGAAGAGGGAAAGGCTTGCTCATTGCAGTATAAGAAAGCCTCAAGCAACGAACTGAGAGAGTATTTCGCTCAGGTGCTTCCCGATTTCGACCGCGACAGGGTGCACGACAGCGATATCCGCAAACTCCTGCAATGGTATAATATCCTCATTGCCAATGGCATCTCCGACTTCGAGAAAGACCTGCAACCCACTGAGGGTGACAATATAGACGACAGAAAAGACCAGTAGAAAACCATCCCCGACATGAATATCACCCAGAGATTCCTCAACTATACCAAGTTCGACACCCAGTCGAGCGAGGAGGCACAGACAGTGCCCAGTACGGCCAAGCAATTGGTGTTTGCCGAATACCTGAAGAAAGAACTCGAGAACGAGGGACTCAGTGACGTGGAGATGGACGAGAAGGGATATATCTACGCCACCCTGAAGTCGAACATGGGCAAGAAAGTGCCCACCATAGGTTTCATCTCTCACTACGACACCAGTCCCGACTGCAGTGGTGCAGGCATCAAGGCACGTGTCGTGGAGAATTATCCCGGGGGCGACATCGTGCTCTCCGAAGGCATCGTGGCTTCACCGAAGAAGTTTCCCGAACTCAATGCCCATGTGGGAGAAGACCTCATCGTCACCGACGGTACCACACTGCTCGGAGCCGACGATAAGGCAGGCATTGCCGAAATCGTAGAGGCCATGTGCTTCCTGCGCGACCACGACGACATCAAGCATGGCGACATCCGCATTGCCTTTAATCCTGATGAGGAGATAGGCATGGGAGCCCACCATTTCGACGTGGAGAAGTTTGGCTGTGAGTGGGCTTATACCATGGACGGCGGCGACCTCGGCGACCTCGAGTTTGAGAATTTCAATGCCGCTGCCGCCAAGGTGAAGTTGAAGGGCGTGAGCGTGCATCCCGGATATGCCAAAGGGAAAATGGTGAATGCCAACTTGCTTGCGGCAGAGTTTGCTGCCCTCCTTCCTGCCGACGAGAGGCCGGAGACCACAGAGGGCTATCAGGGATTCTACCACTTGCTGGGCATCCAGTCGAACATCGAGAACGCCCAACTCTCCTATATCATCCGCGACCACGACCGCGACAAGTTTGAGCAGCGCAAACGCTTCATCACCCATTGTGCCGATGTCATCAACGAGAAATACGGTGAGGGCACATGCCAGATCGACGTGACCGACCAATACTACAACATGAAGGAGAAGATTGACCCCTGCATGCATGTCATCGACTTGGTGCTCAAGGCCATGAGCGACTGTGGCGTGCCTGCCAAGGTGGAGCCTATCCGTGGAGGGACCGACGGGGCGCAACTTTCTTTCAAGGGATTGCCCTGTCCCAATATCTTCGCCGGTGGCGTGAATTTCCACGGACCCTATGAGTTTGTCTCCATTCAGGTGATGGAGAAGGCTATGCAAGTGATAGTGAGAATCTGCCAACTCACTGCACAATACAACGACTGAGAATCATGAGGAGACGGATGGGCTGACGTCCGTCTCCTTTTCTATACACCCCATATACCATGTCCGAAATCCCCGTTCTTGTCAAAGACCTTACCCTTATACTCATTGTCGCGGGCTTCGTTACGCTGATTTTCAAGCGACTCAAGCAACCGCTGGTGCTGGGATATATCGTGGCGGGATTCCTCGTGAGTCCACATATGCCCTACACGATGTCGGTGGTCAACCAGAATGATGTGCAGACATGGGCGAATATTGGTGTGATGTTCACCCTCTTCTCTCTTGGACTCGACTTCTCGTTCAAGAAAATCCTCAAGATGGGGGCTGCTCCTTTCATCGCTACCATCACCATCCTCTTCTGCATGATGACGTTAGGAATGCTTGTGGGGCATTGCTTCGGATGGAGCAAGATGAACTGCATCTTCCTCGGAGGCATGCTCGCCATGAGTTCCACCACCATCATCTACAAGGCGTTTGATGACCTCGGACTGGGGCACCAGCAGTTTGCCAGTTTGGTGATGAGTGTGCTCATCCTCGAGGATATCCTCGCCATCGTGATGATGGTGATGCTGGCGGCTATCGCAGGAGGGGGCGCGGCAGGAGGCATGATGCTGCTCAAGAGCGTGGGACGCATAGCGTTCTTCCTCATCCTGTGGTTTGTCGTGGGCATCTTCGTCATCCCGTTGTTGCTACGCTACACCAGGAAATATACCAACAACGAGACGCTGCTCATCCTGGCGCTCGGTCTTTGCTGTTTCATGGCGGTTGTCTCTACGCTGGTGGGCTTCAGCAGCGCTTTCGGGGCGTTTGTCATGGGCTCCATCCTGGCAGAGACGATAGAGGCCGACAAAATCATCAAGGTAGTGGAACCGGTGAAGAACCTTTTCGGAGCCATCTTCTTCGTGTCGGTGGGCATGCTGGTAGACCCCAAGATTCTCGTGGAGTATGCCCTCCCCATACTGGCACTCGTGGCCGCTATCCTCATCGGACAGGCACTTTTCGGAAGCCTGGGCTTCCTCGTGAGCGGACAGTCGCTCAAGTCGGCCATGCGCTGTGGGTTCTCCATGGCACAGATAGGTGAGTTCTCCTTCATCATCGCTACGCTCGGCCTTTCCCTGGGGGTCATCGGCCATTTCCTCTATCCCGTGGTAGTGGCCGTCTCGGTCATCACCACTTTCCTCACGCCATACATGATGAAGGCGGCAGTGCCATGCTATGAGTATTGCGAGAAACACATGCCTAAGTCGTGGATAAGAAGACTCAATCACCTCACTTTGAGCCAACCCACTACCAAGGGCTCAGAGCACAAGTGGAGGAGGCTGCTCATGCAGATGGGGGCCATCACGGTCATCTATTCCATCCTCTCGGCTGCCATCACGGCAGTGATGCTCACGTTCTTCCAGCCTTTCATGAGGCGGCTGCTGCCAGAACTGTGGGCAAATCTCATCTGTGGATTGGTCACGGTGTCACTCATTTCGCCTTTCCTGAGGGCCATCGTGATGAAGAAGAACCATAGCGAGGATTTCAAGGCGCTGTGGACGGAGAGCAGGGTCAACCGTTTGCCTTTGCTCTTCACCGTCTTCGTGAGGCTTGCCATAGCAGTGGGCTTTGTCTTTTATATTTGCAATGCGCTTACCAATTTCTCCAAGGCACTGATAATCAGTATCTGTCTGGTGCTGGTGGCAATGATGATTCTCTCACGCCGGTTGAAACGCCGAAGCATCCGACTGGAACGCATGTTTGTGCTCAACCTGCGGTCGCGCGACATCGAGGCAGAAGTGCATGGGCACCGCCGACCTCTCTATGAGGGACGCCTGCTCGACCGCGACATCCATATTGCCGACTTCGAGGTGCCGCTCGACTCCAAATGGTCAGGGAAGACACTCAAGCAACTGGCTCTGGGGTCGCAGTATGGTGTGCTGGTAAGCAGTATCCTCAGGGCAAACCGCAGGCTCAACATTCCCGATGGCGACTCCGTGATATTCCCCGGCGACAGACTGCAAGTCATCGGAAACGACGACCAGTTGGCTGCTTTCAGCAGCGCCATGCTGTCGGAACGGTATGAAGACGACTATGAGTTGGAGAAACGTGAGATGAAACTCAGGCGAATGGTTATCAGCGGCAGCAGTCCGTTTGTGGGAAAGACCATGGCAGAGTGTGGCATCCGTCATGTCTACAACTGCATGGTAGTGGGATTGGAAGAAGGCATGGAGAATCTGTCGCAAGTGAGTCCATCCTATCGTTTTGAGAAAGGCGACATCATCTGGGTGGTAGGCGAGGTAGACGACCTCAAGCGACTGATAGGATAAATAATTTTTGAGGTTTGAGGTTTAAGATTTAAGATTGTACCTCAAACCTTAAACCTTAAACCTCAAATCTCAAACCTTAATACCATTGCACGGCATTGCTCATGCCGCTCCTCTTGTCGTATTTCAAGGCATCGGTAAGTGTTGCCGCGTTGCAACGGAAGGTGAAGTTGTAACTGGTGTAGGGTGCGAGCACCACTGAGCACGACATGCTGAAGCAATGGAGGTCGCGCGAGAGCGACGCCGTGGTCATCGACAACTTGCGGTATTCGAAGTCGTAGCCCGAGGAGAACCTGATGTCCCATCCGTCGCTGATACGTATATTGCCGCTCACGTTAAGTGTCTGCGAGAAGGAATAAGGATAACGCATTTTCTTCGTGTTGAACTTCCCGGCTGTGTTCTCACGCATGGTGATGCCATAACTGAAGGTAAGCGACCATGGCATGGAGAACGACATATAGCCGTCGCCGTCGGTCTCTGCCTTTGTGCTTTTCTTTTTCGCGCCACGTTGGCCCTTCACCATGTCGTCGTCTACGTTCGACTCGATGTCGGTGTCGATGCCCTCGTCGTCTTCATCAGTGTTTCTGCTGCTCTCTTCTTTCTCATCCTTTCCGCTAAACCATTTCTTGATTTTCTCGGGGGTAAGGGTGAACGAGAGGTGCTGTGATGTGCCTTGGAACCGGCCAAAGCGGCCACGGCTATACTCGGTGTGGGTGCCGATGTAGGGACGGCCATTGTCGTCAAGTTCGTAGGCGTAGGTGGCAAACGAGGCATTCATGTTGAACGTGTAACTCTTCCACCATTTCAGGCGGATGTCCAAGGAGAGGTCGCCCCATGGTCGTTGTCTGTCTGCCATGTTATACGACATAGATGCCCCTAAATTGTCGATGATGCTTATCTTCTTGAATCCCGTAGAGTCTTTTTCGGAGCGCACCTTCATCTCGATGTTGTTCTTCATGTCGAAGGTAACGCTTCCCGAACGTCCCTTGCCGGGAGGGGCATAGAGGCTGTTGGCGAAGGGAGTGTAACTCACCAGGCTGACGCTGCCATCGGCATCAGTCCTCAGATAACTGTCCCAATAGCCGTAATGGCTGGCACCGAAGTCGGGGTGATAACTGAAACTCACCGTAGGGGTGAAAACATGTCGGATGGCATTGATTTTGTCGCCGAAAATCTTGCGGTTGGGGGTCCAGAATCCATATACCGTAGTAGACAAGCCCAGACTTAGGTTCCAATCATAGATGTTGTAGAAACCATACGTGGTATCGGCCAACTCTACTTGCCTGTCCTCATCCCACGACCGTTTCACCCTGCTGGTGGTCATGCGGTCGTTGAAGTTGATGGTCGGGTTGATGTTCAGGTAGTTGAAGACGGTGAACGAACCGTTGATGGGAATACGGTGCTCGAAACCATTCTTCCAGTCCTTGAAGATGTTGGCGTGGAGTATTTGGTCTTCCTTGGCGTTGATGGAATTGCTGAAGTGGCCGGAGTAACTCATGTTGATCTTCTCATACCACCGTTCCTTGCCTGCTGCCTTCTTACGCTTGAACGGGAAGAAACGGCTCACCGAGATGGTGAGGTCGGGCAATGTCAGGTTGATCGTGGTGTCAATCATGTTCTGGGCGATGTTTGAGCCGAGGTGGATGCTCATGCCCAGACTCGAGAACTGAGTGTCGAAGTTCACCGATGAGGTTCGGGTGCTCTGGGTCATCGTCTGCGGGTTGTACATGCTCGAGAGGTTGTTGCGCTCAAAACTCGATGTAGCGAAGTTGACACTGGCGGAGAGACGTCTGAAAGGATTGGCCTTTGCGTCCTGGTTGTGCTGCCATTGCAGTTTGAAACTCTCCCTCCTCGTGAAGTCGGGCATGCCCTTGTCGCCGTTCTTCGTGTCTTGGTAGTTGAAGAGGAATGAGCCGCTGTGGCGATAGCGTTTTCTGTAGTTCGACGTCACGGTGAAGCCCCATGAGCCTTTTGTGTAGATTTCGCCAAGCAACTTCAGGTCCCAGCGGTCGTTGATGGCGAAGTAATATCCACCGTCGCGCAGGTAGAAGCCTCGCGAACTCTCGTCGCCATAAGTGGGCATGATGAATCCGCTGGAGTAACTCTTGGTGAAGGGAAAGAAACCATAGGGGATGGCAAGCGGAAGGGGTACGTCGGCCACCACGAGGTAAGCGGGCCCGAACACCACATCCTTGCCTGGCCTCACCTTGGCGCGCGACAGGGCGATGTAGAAATCGGGGTGCTCTTCGTCGCAGGTAGTGTATTTTCCTTTCTCCAGATAGAGATTGCCGTCGGCATCGCGCTTGGAGTGCAGGCTCCTGATGTATCCGTCTTGTTGCTCGGTATACACATTGTCGATGAATCCTTTCTTACTCTTGAAGTTGTAGAGGATGGAGTCGCTGACATATTCGTCGCTGCCCATCTTGAAGACCGGGGTGCCGCTGAGTCCTGTGGCCGATGTGCTGTCTGTCACGCCATAGGCATCTACCATGCTTTGCTCCAAGTTCACATGCACTCTCTCGCTGGTCAGGTTCATGTCTTCGTAGTCAACCTTCGAACTGCCATAGAGATAAGCATCTCTTGTCTTGGCATCATATACCATTGAGTCTTCAGCGCTGAAGTTGACGGGTGAGTTGATACCGTTTGACTTGGCGCGGTTGAGGGAGTCGAGCCTGAGAGAGTCGTCTACCGCCTGGTTGTGGCGGAAGATGGCGAGGGTGAGCGAGTCCATGTGGAGGGTGTCGGGACCAGTCATGGTGATGGTGTCGGGACCGGTCATAGTGATGGTGTCGATGCCCACGCTGTCGCCGACAATGGCATCTAAGGCATGGTTGCTGCCAAGGTGAAAGGTGTCGTAGGGTATGGTATCAGTAAAGGCCATGCAACTCTTCCATGTCTGCCTTGCAGACATGGCACTGCTGGCCATCATCAGTATCATGGCTGCAGAGAGCAGTATGGCAACTGGCTTTACCTTCATTTTAAGTGCAAAGGTAGTGCAAGGTGAGCGAAAAACCAAATTTATTTGGGTTTTTCCGAACCGCCGCCTATCTTCGGCGAAGCCAAAGGTAGTGCAAGGTGAGCGAAAAGCCAAAAGAATCAAAGAATATTTAACTTTTCTCAACCTAAGCCAACCTTCGGCGAAGCCAAAGGTAGTGCAAGGTGAGCGAAAAACCAAAAGAATCAAGGAATATTTAACTTTTCTCAACCTAAGCCAACCTTTGGTGAAGCCAAACGAACGTGCTTTCTCTCCTCTACTGTTTTTCAAACAGTCTTACCCAGTTTCGGAAACGCTCCAGCCCTTCCGTACCGAATTTCGACAGGCTGCGCTCTGCTTGCTCAATGGTTTTCTCTTGCTCGGGATGGGATTTGGAGAAGAACTTGTCGGCATAGCAAATCAACTGTTCTTCCAAGGTGACAGGCAAGAAGTCCTGGTGGGGTAGGGGTAGATTTTGGCCGACGATGTCGTTGAGCGACAGGCCGGCACCGGTGTGGCGCTCACACACACGGGCATGACGTTCGAATCCCTCGGTGCGCAACATCGCGGCTCCGAGAATACCATGGCAGATATAAGGGTGGGTGCCATGGCAGTAGATGCCTGGGGCGTCGGTCTGGCAGATACCGATGTCGTGGAGCATCGCCGCCTCTTCCACAAATTGGCTGTCGAGGTGAAGGCGTGGGTGAAAAGCGACTATCTGTAGCGCTTTCCGCGCTACAGATAGACTATGTTGGAGGAGCAGGCGCTTCAGCGCGTTGTCCTCAGGATAATACTTGTCGATAAGAAGTCGGTAGTCCATGTCGTTATTCTGCGCTGGGGCGCTCGATGTAGGCAATGACGTCGCCTTTCATCACCTTGCTCCCTCGCTTGGCGTTGATTTCCACCAATTTGCCACCGATGGCAGCCGGCACTTCCACAATCTCGCCCCAAGGTGCCTGGATGTAGCAGAGCCTGTCGCCCTCGGCATATTCCTTGCCGATGTATGGCTCCACAGTGGGAGCGGCTTCGCCGTCGCCACCAAACTCCCAGTAGATTTCACCTTTCACCGGTGCCACAACGGCATCGGCCTTGGCATGCTTGAACTCTGCCAACTGCTCTGGAGTGAGTTTCGAACCGAGTTTGGCATCCTTGGCTTTCTGCAGGTCGGCAAGGAAGTTCTTCTTGGCTTGGCCGGTCTTGAAGATGCGGTACTGCTCTGGGTGCATGCCCAGTTCGTAGAGTTCTTCGTCGTCGGGTCCGTATTCCCAGCCGTTTTCGTCCATCTCCTTGCGGAAGTCATCGAGGGCATTGGGGATAAGGGTATGGGGGTCGGCGTCGGTGAACTCACGGCCCTGCTTGGCGGCAAGTTCTTTGATTTCTGGGGCTATCTCGCCGGGGATGCGGCCGCTCTTACCGAGTACCATGCCCCACATGGCGTCGTCCATCATCACATAGCGGCCCTTGCCTTGCTCGAGGGTGAGCAGGTTGGTGAGGGCGATGTTCTTCACATATTGCGAGAAGGGGGTCACCAGTGGGGGATAACCCACCTTCGGCCATACGTAGGCCACCTCATCGAAGAGTTTCACGAGCAGGTCGTCGATGGTGAGTTCGGGCTCGCCTTTCTTTGCGCGGGTCTTGTTGATGATTTGGTGTATGCCGCCGAGGTCGGCCATCATCGAGCCCATCATGCCACCTGGCAGACCACAACCCAGAAGGAGCGAACTCATGTGCTTGTTGCCGGGATTGATGAAGTAGCCCAACCAGTCATCGATGAACTCCTGGGTGAGCGTACGGGCCTTCATGTAGGCCTTCATGTTGATGTCGGGCACGTCGAACCCTTCGTTCTTCAGCATGCTCTGCACCGAGATGATGTCGGGATGCACCTTGCCCCACGACAATGGCTCGATGGCGGTGTCGATGATGTCGGCACCATTGTTGCACACTTCAAGGATGGAGGCCATCGACAGGCCTGGGCCAGAGTGGCCGTGATACTGGATGATGACATCGGGGTGCTTGTCCTTGATGGCTTTGGTCAGTTTGCCGAGCATGGCGGGCTGTCCGATGCCTGCCATGTCCTTCAGGCAGATTTCGGGTGCACCGGCGGCTATCAACTCATCGGCAATATTGCTGTAGTATTCCACGGTGTGTACGGGCGAGGTGGTGATGCACAGGGTGGCCTGTGGTGTCATACCTGCCTCGAGTGCCCATTTTATGCTGGGGATGATGTTGCGGGTGTCGTTGAGACCGCAGAAGATACGTGGGATGTCCACGCCTTGGGCGTGTTTTACCTTGTATTGGAGCCTGCGTACGTCATCGGGAACGGGGTACATGCGGAGGGCGTTCAGACCACGGTCAAGCATGTGGGTCTTGATGCCAACCTCGTTGAAAGGCTTGCAGAAAGCGCGTACGGCGTCATTGGGATTCTCGCCGGCAAGCAAATTCACCTGCTCGAAGGCACCACCATTGGTTTCCACGCGCGCGAAGCATCCCATGTCGATGATAACGGGAGCGATGCGCTCTAACTGGTCTTTGCGGGGTTGAAACTTGCCCGACGATTGCCACATGTCCCTGTAGACGAGACTGAATTGGATTTTCTTTTTCATTGTTATCAGTTTAAGATTTTAATCTAATAAGGCTTGTCTGAATGTTTTTCTGTTTCAGATAGCAAAGATAGACAAAAAAAACATCAAATCAAATAAACACTCATGTTTTTTGCAAAAAAAAGTGGTTTGCCCGTGTTTTTGGGTGTTGCGATGATGGTTTTTGTTATAGCAGTAGGCTTGTCTCGATTTTTTTCCCTAATTTTGCGTCGTGGTTAGTCAACAGGGCTTTTCTTGGCCGGCGCCAATGGGGGAGCACTGTTTTTCAAATGACGAAAAGAGTATGATGAGCAGACGAAGTTTATGGATGCTGATACCCTTGTTGGTGGCATTCCTGTCGTGTGGCAGGAAGGCAGAGACCAATTTCCAGGAGGTAAAGGTGCAGACAAGGGATTATGTGGCACAGGGTGATTCCATGTTGTATGGGTTGGCTTGCGAGGGATGCAACGACTCGGTCATCGTGTTGCTGCCCGACTCGGGCGGCGACCCTATCTCTTTCGGCATCCTCAATGCCCGTCGCAACCATAAGATTTTCGGACGTCCATCGGTAGGCGATAAGATAGCAGTCATGGTCAACCCGGAGAGTCCCGGCGAATTGCTTACTGCCATCAATCTTGAGCAACTGATAGGCACATGGGTGTATATGCAAATGCCTGAAATGCACAAGGGTGGTGAAGGCCTTCGCAGGGATTCGCTCCTCAGTCTCCTTACTCCAGAAGAACGCTCACGCATCATGGCGAAAATCGACTCCTTTATGATTCCTTTGGAATATGGCTATACGATGAAGCGCGACTATACGGTGTCGGTGGTGGGAGGTCCTCCGCGGAAGACTTCGCTCGACGAGCATACCCCTGTCATCTATCCCAGCATACAGCGCTACAAGGAGTGGCATGTCTTCAATGGCCGGATAATCTTCTCGTATGGCGGCGTAAAAGTCAACAACATGAACGCCGGGAATACCGAACTGCGACATGATACGGTATCACTGGTTCTCCTGCGTCGCGACACGATGGCACTGCAGTTTGCCGACAGGGTGCAGGGCTTCAAGTTGAAGCCTGATACACTGAAGGAATTCTGATTTTTCAGTAAGGGTATTTCGACAGCCGCTCCACTGCCAACTGCTCATATTTCGTGCCCGGTCGACCATAGTTGGCATAGGGGTGGATGCTGATGCCGCCACGGGGAGTGAACAGTCCGGTCACTTCAATGTATTTCGGGTCCATCAGTTTCACCAGGTCTTTCATGATGATATTCACGCAGTCTTCATGAAAGTCGCCATGGTTGCGGAAACTGAAGAGGTAGAGTTTCAGGCTCTTGCTCTCCACCATGCGCTGGTCGGGTATATAACTGATGACGATTTCGGCAAAGTCGGGCTGACCCGTGATGGGGCACAGCGAGGTGAACTCCGGACAGTTGAACCTTACCCAATAGTCGTTGTTGGGGTGTTTGTTGTCGAAGGTTTCCAACACTTCGGGGCTATAGTCGGTGGCATATTTTGTGGCATTTCCCAGCGACTTCAAATCTTCTCTTTTTCTTTCTTCCATATTGCTGTTTCGTATTCGAGACCTAAATCATCTTATATGTTGAGCACCTTGAGCACATCATAGTTGATGCCCTCGTCGTAGACATCTTCTCCCTCGTGGCACTTCACCTTGTTCACCACACGGATGGTGATGGGCAGTACCACTATCTCATAGGCGGTCTTGAGCACTACCTGCCAGAACATCAGGATGGGTAGTTCGGCAGTGGGGATGACGCCATAGAAGGCGATTGGGAAAAATATCAGCGAGTCGGCACTCTCGCCAAACAGTGTACTGAGAACGGCGCGAAGGGAGAAATGCTTGCCCTTCGATGAAATCTTCATGCGACTCATCACGTAGGCATTGATGAAACTGCCTACCAGGAAGGCGAGGAACGACGCGAAGGCAATGCGGGGAGCAAGACCGAAGATGGCATGAAACCCCTCTTGGTTATCCCAATAAGGTGCACCGGGAATGATGTCGCAAATGCCACATGCCAGCACGAAGAAGAAGTTCATCATGAAACCGGTCCATATCAGCAGACGGGCCTTACGGTATCCCCATACCTCGCACACACAGTCGTTGATGATGTATGATATGGGGAAAATCAGCAGGCCGCCGGTCACATTGATGGGACCCAGCGCGATTTGCTTTGTTCCTAACAGGTTTGCCGTAATCAGGCATACCGTGAAGAGCATGCTGAAAAGCAAAAACAGCACGCTCACGCTTTTCTCATTTCTTCTCATTGTCTTGTTTTTTAAGAGGTTGCAAGCACTCTGTTCACAGCGAAAGGCAGGCATTTCCAGTCTGCTTCCGTTTTTGGGAGTGCAAAGGTAGCGCTAATATTTGAATTTTGGAAAAATCAAGGGATTTTTTTTCTTATGAAGAGAGGATGACACAAAAAATAGACCTATCATTTGGCATTTTGTGTAAAAACGTCTACCTTTGACGAATATCTTTGAAAAGACTAACTTATAATCAAAAACCTACAATGATGAAGAAATTATTATTTGCTCTCTTGCTCTTGGCTTTCACCATGAATGCCGCTGCACAGTCCGACACACCAGAAGCGCCGCAACTGGAGTTTGCCTTGCAACTGAAGGTGACTCTTGGCGAGGCCTTTGCCATCGAGAACACACAACATGGCCGGCGCACCGTCATTCCCATCACGGGTGGCACCTTCGAGGGTCCGGGAATCAAGGGCACCATTGTCAATGGTGGTGCCGACTATCAATTGGCCAATGCCAATGGGCGTTCAGAGATAGAGGCCATCTACTGCATCAAGACCGATGATGGCGTGTATATCCATGTGCGCAACCGGGGCATTATCACAGGAGGGAAGGACGCCGATGGCAAACCCTCATTCTATTTCAGGTGCGCACCGCAGTTTGAGGCACCTGCCGACAGCAAATACGGTTGGCTCAACAACTCACTCTTCCTCTGTGCCCCAGGGTTCTCACCAGGGTTCCAGGGCATCGTGCTCAACGTATGGAGGGTGAAGTGACAGCATCTATACCTTTACAACAAACACAGGGACACAGAAGATAACTTTGTGTCCCTGTGTGGATTATAGATGTGATAAAAGATAGGCTATCTCTTAGCGAGCGACCAACCTTGAGTAGCGGCCATGCGTGCCTCGTATACGCCTTGCTCATTGAGAGAGAAGTCGCGGCTGGCACCGTTCACCTTCATCTTGATGCTCTTGCCATCCTCGTTAAACTGGAACAGTTCCTGGGTCACGCCATTCTGGCTGATATACCAACTGTTGCTCTTCTTGTGGTAAGTGAGCAAGGTCACTTCGCCGGTGGGAGAAGTAATCTGGTAGCCGTTCTTCAGTGTCGTCACGGCATAGAGCAGACCATCCTGGCCGGTGATGTTCTGGGTCTTCCCGATGTTGGAGGCTACGGGGTTGTCGCCAGTCCAGAATTCGATGGTGTTGAGAACCACAGAGTCGATGAACAGGGTGATGCTACCCACGATGGGCATGAGGAAGAAGCCCACGATGGCGTTGATAAACTTGTTGTCGGTCATCTCTCTCTGCCATTCAGCATATTTGTTGAACAGGCTGAAGGAACCGATACACGAACTGAAAAGGCAACTGCCCGCCAAGAGGGCTACTACTACTCGCAATTGAAACTTTTTCATTTTTCCTGTTTTTGGTTAATAAATGGTGATTTGATACATTTCTTCATTACGTCGTCACGATGAATTGTCAGAATAATCTAATGACAGTTGCATCGCTATTCAGCGACAAAGATAATGTTTTTTTCTTTTATCCGGCCTTATTTTAGTGTCAAATTGTTGTATTGTCACTGAAAATCGAGAAAAATTATTGCTCTATTAATGACATTTCGGATAATTTGTCTATTTTTGCTCTTGAAAGTGAAGACATTCCATGTTATGGCACGTTCTTTGCCGTTTTGAAATAAAAAGCGATAATACAATGAGAAAAATAATCATAATCATGCTCATGGTGCTCGCTCCAGCAGTAACCCAGGCACAGGTGAAGATGCAGGTCAGTGGCGTATGTAGGGAAAGAATCGATACGATACGGATCTTCAACTATGCCACACAGAAGGTTGTCGACAAGGTGAAGACCAACAACGGAAAGTTCACCTTTCAACTTGAGGGAGCCTCTCAGCAGGTCTTCGCCGTGGGCATGTCCTCCAGCATGATGCCGTTCTTCTGCGACGGCACCGACATCAGCGTGGATCTGACGAAACACCTGCTCACGGGATCGCCCATCAACGAGATGCTCTGCCAGTGTGAAGCCCTACTTGACAGCATCGATGACGATGTGCGCGGCCAACTCATGTCGCTTGCCATGGAGGGTGGCGACCAGGCTACGATAGAGGAAAAGGCAGATAAACTGTTGGATAAGAGGCGTACAGGTAAGTTGGCGGTGCTCGAGCAATACCGTGCCACGTTGGTGCCGGCGGTCTATCTGCCCAAGATGTGCAGGGACATGAGTGCAGAGCAGATTGCCCATTGGCTCAATCCCGAAGCACCTTATTATAATCATCCCAACATGCAGCCCATGAAACGCTATGCCGCCAACCTCGAGAAAAAGAGTGTGGGCAGGATGTTCGTCGACCTCACCATGGAAGACCTCGACGGCCGTTCACGCAGTCTAAGCGAGTGGTGTGGCAAGGGAAATTATGTGCTGGTAGACTTTTGGGCGAGTTGGTGCGGGCCATGTCGCCGCGAGATGCCCAATGTGGTGGCCGGTTACGTGAAATACCATCCTAAAGGTTTTGAAGTCGTTGGCGTGTCGTTCGACGACAAGAAGAACGCCTGGTCTGCCGCCGTCAAGCAATTGGGCATGGACTGGATACAGATTTCCGACTTAAAGGGGTGGCAGAGTGCCGCTGCAGAGGCTTATGGCGTGGATGCTATCCCGTCGAACGTGCTCCTCGACCCGGTGGGGCGCATCGTGGCCAGCGACCTGCGCGGAGCCGCTTTAGAACAAAAACTCCAGGAAATCTACGGATTCTGATAGATTTGAGATTTGAGATTTAAGATTTGAGATTTAAGATTTAAGATTTGAGATTTGAGATTTAAGGATTGAGATTTGAGATTTAAGGATTGAGATTTGAGATTTAAGATTTGAGATTTCAGCCGAATGTCGGCGATATCTTCATGTATAATATCAACACAGAGACACAGAGGTTTTTTTCCTCTGTGTCTCTGTATCTTTGTGTTGATATTGATATGCCCTTTTACTTCCTTATCAGATCACATTGCTGATGAGCCATGCCAGATAGCCCGTAAAGATCAAGGTAAGCAAAGCGCCCTCCCAGCGTTCCACGGTGAATTTCGTGTAAGAGAAGAACCAGAGCAAAGCAATACTGATGGTCATCACCGCCAGGTCGATGGGGGTAATGCCCTCTATCTGCATCGGACAAATCAGTCCGGTGACGCCCACAATCATCAGGGTGTTGAACACATTGCTGCCGATGACATTGCCGATGGCGATGGCACTCTGTCCCTTACGGGCTGCCACGACGCTCGTTGCCAACTCAGGCAGTGAGGTGCCTCCTGCCACTATCGTAAGACCGATGACACCTTCCGACACATGAAGTTCCTGAGCCACTTTGGTGGCGGCATCCACAAAGAGGTTGCTGCCGAAAATCAGGCATGCCATTCCTAAAAGCACCAAACCCACCGCTACGATAGGCTTGTAGTCTTTTTTCTCTCCTTCTTCTTGCTCTACCTCGCCTTTCTTGGCTGCCCTCAGCGTATAAATCATGAAGGCGATGATGCCAATGGTGAGTATCAGCGCGTCGATACGCGAGATGTCGTGGTCGAGGCACATGGCCGACAATATGATGGCGGAAAACACTGCCCAGGGAATGTCTTTCTTCACTGTGGAGCGCGAGATGATCATCGGGGCCACAAGGGCTGCCACACCCACGATGAGCAGTACGTTGAAGATGTTGCTGCCCACCACGTTGCCCACAGCCAGGTCGGGGGTGCCTTTAAGCGCTGATACCAGACTGACGCAGAACTCGGGCATCGAGGTGCCCATGGCCACGATGGTGAGTCCGATGACTATTTGGGGGATATTCAGGCGTTGGGCGATGCTCACGGCACCGTCGGTCATGCGGTCGGCGCCCCATAGCACGAGGAATACGCCCGCGATAATAAAAAGGATGTTAAGTATCATGTTTATTTGTTGTTGTCTGGATTGAATAGGGGAGCGAGCAACTGGCAGATGGCTTCAAGTCCTTGTCGGTCGTTGTCGTCAAAGGCGGCAAGGTTGGTGGAGTCGATGTCGAGCACACCCACGATGGTGCCGTTGCTGTCGCGCAGGGGAACTACGATTTCCGACCGTGAGAGCGACGAACAGGCGATATGTCCGGGAAACTCCTCCACATCGTCTACGATGATGGTCTTTCCCTGTGCCCATGTCGTGCCGCATACACCGTGCCCGTAGCCTATTCTGAAGCAGGCCACCGTGCCTTGGAAGGGACCGAGTGTCAGTTCCTTGCCCTCTACCAGATAGAACCCCACCCAGAAGAAACGCTCGCCGAATGCCGTATGCAGTGCGGCAGTCACGTTGGCTAACACGCCCACGGTGTTGTGCTCGTCGGCTATCAGACTGGCAATTTGCGGTATCAGTGCCGCATACTGTTCTTCCCGTGATGAGGGGTTGTTGTATAGATGTTGTTGGCTCTCGTTGTCCATAACAGAATTGCTGTAGATGATGAAACTGAGAATGTGGCTGCAAAGGTACGATTAAGCGAGTGGAAAGCAAAAAAAATCACAGATTTTTTTGCTTTCCCGAGCGTGAGTACCTTCGCTGCGAAGCAGCAAAGTTCGATTAAGCGAGAGGAAAGCAAAAAATATCACAGTTTTTTTTGCTTTCCCGAGCGTGAGTACCTTCGACCGTAGGTCAAAGTTCGATTAAGCGAGCGAAAAACTAAAATGCTTTTTGGTTTTTCCGAGTAACGAATTGGGCAACACGCAAGATGTAGCCCCGAATAACAATTTTGCCAAGCCTCCGGCTTGGGGGTCACAACAACCCCAACCCCTTCTTGTGGTCCTAAGAAGGGGCTTCAACCCCATCCCAAGGCCCTTCCCCTCTCCAGGGGAAGGGATGCAACCGCTCGCATCCGCTCGCTCGGTCACTAAGGTATCCGCGACCCATCAGAGAGTCGCGGGGAGATTCCCTACGCAACAGAGTTGCGATTGTTTGTGTTCGCTCCGCTCACCTCAATGCGAAAAACCAGATAATTTGGGGTTGCTCCTAACGTGCTGACTTCTTCTTCGATGAAAAATAATCATCAAATGATGACGAAATGGAAAAATATGTCATTTTCCGGTAATATTTTCCCGTCATTTTGTCACGAATTAGGGCGGAATTGAGTAATTTTGCAACCGAATTTTTTTATCCAAGAATCATGAGCAAACAGAAAAGATTTATCCTTCAAGAGAACGAGATTCCTACCCAGTGGTACAACATCCAGGCCGAGATGCCCAACAAGCCACTGCCGCCCCTCAATCCTGCCACTAAGGAGCCGTTGACGGCCGAGGATCTTGCCCACATCTTCAGTTTTGAATGTTCGAAACAAGAACTCGATAGTGAGCACGCGTGGATAGACATCCCCGAGCCTGTGCTCGATATGTATAAATATTACCGTTCCACACCACTCGTACGTGCCTATGCCCTCGAAGAGGCTCTCGGCACGCCCGCACACATCTATTTCAAGAACGAGAGTGTCAATCCCCTCGGCTCTCACAAAATCAACTCCGCGCTGCCGCAGTGCTATTACTGCAAGCAGGAGGGCACTACCAACGTCACCACAGAGACGGGTGCCGGCCAGTGGGGCGCCGCACTGAGTTATGCCGCCAGGGTCTTCGGGTTGGAGACCGCTGTCTATCAGGTGAAACTCACCATGCAGCAGAAACCTTATCGCTCGCTCATCATGCGCACCTTTGGCGCTACGGTAGAGGGTTCTCCGTCGATGTCGACGCGTGCCGGAAAAGACATCATCACCCGCGACCCCATGCATTCGGGTTCGCTCGGCACCGCCATCTCCGAGGCTGTGGAACTCGCCACCACCACACCCAACTGTAAGTACACGCTGGGGTCGGTGCTCAACCATGTATCGCTCCATCAGAGCATCATCGGTCTGGAGGCAGAGAAGCAGATGGAAATGGCTGGCGAATATCCCGATACCGTCATCGCCTGCTTCGGTGGAGGTTCCAACTTCGGTGGTCTCGCCTTCCCCTTCATGCGCCATGTGTTCTCCGGCAAGAAAAATACGGAGTTCATTGCCGCCGAACCTGCAAGTTGTCCGAAACTCACCCGTGGTGTCTTCGACTATGACTTCGGAGATGAGGCTGGCTACACACCACTCCTCCCGATGTTCACCCTCGGACATGACTTCAAGCCTGCCAATATCCATGCAGGAGGCCTGCGCTACCATGGCGCCGGTATGATCGTGAGTCAGTTGCTGAAAGACGGTTTCATGCGTGGTGTCGATATCCCACAACTCGAGACCTTTGAGTCGGGTATCCTCTTCAGCCGCACCGAGGGCATCATTCCCGCCCCGGAGAGTTGCCACGCCATCGCTGCTACCATCCGCGAGGCCCTCAAGTGCAAGGAGACGGGCGAGAGCAAGGTGATACTCTTCAACCTCAGTGGTCATGGCCTCATCGACATGCCTTCTTACGACCAGTACATCAACGGCGACCTGCGCAACTACACGCTCACCGACGAAGACCTGGCCAAGAGCATGGCAAATCTGCCACATCTCATCTAATCCTATGGAAAGGGATGAGGGATAATTGGTCATACCACATATATCCTTTTAATTCCCCTTCCATTCCCTTCAAATAATGGACCGAAGGACCTTTATCAAGAAATCTACCGTGGCGGCAGTGGGAGGACTACTGCTCTCCACTCCTTTCTCCCGACTCCTCGCCCGTGAAAACGGCGAGGAGCCGGATTCTTCTTTACCCTTAGACAAACATCCTATGAAAGTATTACTCATCAACGGCAGTGCCCGCCGCAAGGGCAACACGTTCACTGCCCTCAGCGAGGCAGCAAAACAACTGGAGAAAAATGGCATTGAGGCAGAAATCGTACAGATAGGCGCCAAGCCCGTACGCGGGTGTGTGGCATGCGGTCAGTGTCACGCGAGAGGCCTTGGACGTTGTGCGTTCGACGACGACATCTGCAACACCGTCGTGGAGAAGATGGTTGGTGCCGACGCGCTTATCGTCGGCTCACCGGTGTATTACGGCCAACCCAACGGTTCGGTACTCTCCCTCATCCAGCGCTTGTTTTATGCTGCTGGCGACAAGGTGCGCAACAAACCGGCTGCCGCCGTTTGCGTATGCCGTCGCGGAGGTGCCACTGCAGCCTTCCAGACGCTCAACATGCCATTTCAGATGATGAACATGCCCGTCGTCTCATCCCAATACTGGAACATCGTCTACGGTATGTCGGAAGGACAGGCCGCCCTCGACAAGGAGGGGATGCAGACCATGCGCACCATGGCCGACAACATGGCATGGATGCTGAAGAAAATCCATGCCGACGGCTCTCCCGCCTATCCTGAGCGAGAGCCAGGGCAGATGATGAACTTTATCAGATGATTACAATCCATTCGTCCCACCTTCGGTTTTCCAAAGGTGGGACGAATTTTGTTGAGCGAATGCGAGAGTTGAAGAGATTAGAAATGCACATTAAACACCCTGACGAAAGGATTGCCAAGGGTGAAGGGTTGCCAGCCCGTCCTGCCGCTACCGTTGGGATTGCCTGACTTGGCGAAATTCGTCCAGCAGTCCATCACCTCGTCGGCCAGTGCGTAGTCGGCTTGCGTCATAGGTCGCCAACTGCGGTCGAGGGTATGAAACATATACCACAGTTCGGCAGAATGGAAGGCTCCGTCGTGGGTGCCAGGTAGTTTGCGGGCGAAGAGATACTGGAAGGCAGGACGATGGTCGAGCGAGTCGCGCAGGAAGCAGAACTCATCAATCTGCTTCCCCATAGGACTGATGTCATCCAGCGTGCAGCCGCCTATCTTCGACGAAGCCAGAGATAGTGCAAGGCGAGCGAAAAACCAAATGTTTTGAGTTTTTCCGAACCGCATCTTTACACATTTTTTATTCGATTGTTTTGTAATGTTAGGGTAAATCAGTAATTTTGCAGCCAAACACTTTACAGTAGACGATTATTGCCACAGGTTTGTTGAAGATGGGTTGTCCAACATCTGGAAAGTGTGGCGTAATATTTTTGAACACAATAAGTTATTTTCTAAAAATATGTACAGAACTAATACTTGTGGGGAGTTACGTCTCTCCGATGCCGGGAAGCAGGTGACGCTTGCCGGATGGGTACAGCGCAGCCGCAAGATGGGCGGCATGACTTTCGTCGACTTGCGCGACCGCTATGGAATCACCCAACTGGTGTTCAACGAGGAAAAAGACAAGGACCTCTGCGAGAAAGCCAACAAACTCGGACGTGAATATTGTATTCAGGTAGAGGGAACGGTATGCGAACGGCAGAGCAAGAACCCCAACATGCCCACCGGTGATATCGAAATCATCGCGTCGGTGCTGCGCATCCTCAGCGAGAGTGCCACTCCTCCGTTCACCATCGAAGACAATACCGACGGCGGCGATGATATCCGCATGAAATACCGCTACCTCGACCTGCGACGCAATGCTGTTCGCCGTAACCTTGAGTTGCGGCACAAGATGACCATATATATCCGCAATTTCCTTGACTCCAAGGACTTCATCGAGGTGGAGACCCCCATCCTCATCGGGTCGACCCCCGAAGGCGCACGCGACTTCGTGGTGCCTTCGCGCATGAACCCCGGACAGTTCTACGCCCTGCCACAGAGTCCGCAGACGCTGAAGCAGTTGCTCATGGTGAGCGGCTTCGACCGTTACTTCCAGATTGCGAAATGCTTCCGCGACGAAGACCTCCGCGCCGACCGCCAGCCCGAGTTCACGCAAATCGACTGCGAGATGAGTTTCGTTGACCAAGAGGATGTCATCGGCATCTTCGAGGATATGTGCCGCTATCTCTTCAAGCAAATCCTCAACGTCGACCTGCCGGAGAAGTTGCAGCAGATGACATGGCACGAGGCCATGCGGCGTTTCGGCAGCGACAAGCCCGACCTGCGCTTCGGCATGGAGTTTGTGGAACTGATGGGCGTGTTGAAGACCGGCACCTTCGCCGTCTTCGACCAGGCTGCTTATATTGGCGGTATCTGCGTGCCGGGATGTGCCGACTACACCCGCAAGCAACTCGACCAACTCACCGACTTCGTGAAGCGCCCGCAGGTGGGTGCCAAGGGACTCGTCTATGTGAAATACAACGCCGACGGCACCGTGAAGAGCAGCGTCGACAAGTTCTATTCACAGGAGACGCTCCTCGCCCTGAAGGAGAAGATGGGGGCCAACGACGGCGACCTCGTGCTCATCCTCAGCGGCGACAACGCCAACAAGACCCGTACCCAACTCTGCACGCTGCGACTGGAGATGGGCGAGCGGCTCGGTCTGCGCGACAAGAAGAAGTTTGAGTGCCTCTGGATCATCGACTTCCCACTCTTCGAGTGGAGCGACGAAGAGCAGCGCCTCATGTCCACACACCATCCCTTCACCATGCCCAACCCCGACGATATCCCTTATCTCGACGACCAGCCCGAGCGCGTGAGGGCAAAGGCCTACGACTTCGTGTGCAACGGCATCGAGGTGGGCGGCGGAAGTCTCCGTATCCACGACAGCAAACTCCAGGCCAAGATGTTCGACATCCTCGGCTTCACCCCCGAGAGGGCAATGGCACAGTTTGGCTTCCTCATCAACGCGTTCAAGTATGGCGCACCGCCCCATGCCGGACTTGCCTTCGGTCTCGACCGATTTGTCTCCATCTTCGCCGGTCTCGACAGCATCCGTGACTGCATCGCCTTCCCGAAGAACAACTCTGGGCGCGACGTGATGCTCGACGCACCGTCGGAAATCGACCAGAAACAACTCGACGAATTGCAAATCAAAGTCGATTTGAAACCCGAGGATAAAGACTGATTTTTCCAACACTGAGATATAGAGGTACAGGTGCTTTCATGCTCCCTGTACCTCTTTTTGTGTGGAATGATTCATGGATAAGGGCAATGTCTCTTGAGCGCTCCCTTACTCCTCTTTTACACCACTTTAGCGTAAGAAAGGGGGTTGAAGGTTGATTTAAATCAAGAAAATCAGCGGTTTGTGGTTCCAAGGAGGCAAAAAGGTTGCTTTTCTATACAAAAATAGTTACCTTTGCAGCGAATTAAAAGGTTGATACATAGTTAGTTCAACACAACTATTTTCGTTTATAAATATTATGGCAGAAAAAAAATCAACAACAAAGGCCGCTGCTAAGACCACTAAGGCAGCCGCTGAGAAGAAGGCAGCCCCCAAGAAGGCCGCTGCAAAGAAGACAGAGGTCGTTATCAATGTAGAAACCGTAGGCTTCAAAGCCGGTGACGTGTATCAGGCACTTTTCGCAGCCGAGAAGGCTCTGAGCGTGAAAGAAATTGCAAAGCAGGCCAAGATTTCTGAGGCAGAGACTCTGCTCGGTATTGGTTGGCTCTTCAAAGAGGGCAAAATCAAGGAGGAGAACAACCTCATCACTCTCGCTTAATCTTTTATCGATTATAAAAATGCCGGTGTCGCAAGATACCGGCATTTTTTTACCCCATACCATCTTCACACACTCCAAACGACGTCACGAAATCAAGTGCTGTATCTGTCCGACAAATCCATTTGTTGCATTTAATCTATTTTTTATATCATTATAGACTTTTAAAAATCTTTTTGACTCACATTATCGGTTTTTTGTATTATCTTTGCGGTTGGATTATGCGGAAGGGTTTTTTTAGCATTGGAGAACTCATATTTCCGTTTTTTGTTAAATCACTTTACTATGTCAAGAAGATATCTATTAGGTTTCGATGTGGGCAGTAGTTCTGTCAAGGCATCGTTAGTGGATGCAGACTCCGGCGAGTGCGCTGCATCGGCGTTTTATCCTGAGAGTGAAGCACCCATCAAGGCTGAAAAGGCAGGATGGGCAGAACAAGATCCAGAGTCGTGGTGGACATACGCCAAGATGAGTCTGAAGAAAATCATGGCCGATAGCGGTGCCAAGGGCGAAGACATCATCGCCATAGGTATCTCCTATCAGATGCACGGTCTCGTATGCGTAGACAAGGACCTCAACGTGCTGCGCCCCTCCATCATCTGGTGTGACTCCAGGGCGGTGCCCTATGGCGAGAAGGCTTTCAACGAACTGGGTGCAGAGCAGTGCCTCGGACACCTGCTCAATTCTCCCGGCAACTTCACTGCCGCCAAACTGGCATGGGTGAAGGCCAATGAACCGGAACTCTTCGAGAAAGTGTATAAGTTCATGCTCCCCGGCGACTATCTCGCCATGCGTCTGAGCGGAACGGTGAACACCACCATCAGCGGACTCAGCGAGGGAATGTTCTGGGACTTCCGCGAGAAGAAAGTGGCCGACTTCCTCATGCGCTACTTCGGCTTCAACCAGTCGCTGGTGCCCGACATCGTGCCCACCTTCAGCGTGCAGAGCGAGGTGAGTGCCGCTGCGGCAGCCGAACTGGGTCTGAAGGAAGGTACTCCCATCTCTTACCGTGCCGGCGACCAGCCCAACAACGCCCTTTCGCTCAATGTCTTCAACCCCGGTGAGATTGCTTCCACGGCAGGCACTTCGGGCGTGGTATATGGCGTGCTCGGCGAAATCAACTACGACATGAAGAGCCGCGTCAACACCTTCGCCCACGTGAACTACACGAAAGACCTCGACCGCCTCGGCGTGCTGCTGTGTATCAACGGCACGGGCATCCTCAACGCATGGGTGCGCCGCACCATCGCCCCAGAGGGCATTTCCTATGCCGAGATGAACGACTATATGGCCTCGGTGCCCATCGGCAGCGACGGTGTCACCATCATCCCCTTCGGCAACGGTGCAGAGCGCGTGCTCGAGAACAAGGAAGTGGGATGCTCCATCAATGGCGTCAACTTCAACAAGCACGGCAAGGCTCACCTGATGAGGGCTGCCCAGGAAGGCATCGTCTTCAGTTTCTGCTATGGCATGGAAATCATGCAGCAGATGGGCATGGATATCAAGAAGATACATGCCGGAAAGGCCAACATGTTCCTCAGTCCGCTCTTCCGCGACACCCTCGCCGGAGTGAGTGGCGCTACCATCGAACTGTTGGAGACCGACGGTAGCGTGGGTGCTGCCAAGGGAGCCGGTATGGGTTGCGGACTCTATAAGGACAACAACGAGGCCTTCGCGTCGCTCCGCCGCCTCGCCGTCATCGAGCCCGACGAGAGCCACCGCACCGAATACCTCAATGCCTACGCCAAGTGGAAGGAAACACTGGCCATGGTCAATGGGGAGTAACTTCCTTTTAACTCCTCATAGTTGAGCGAAAGCAAAACAAAAGATTTTTTATTTTTCCAACTAATTTATAATTCAATTATGGCAAAAGAGTATTTTCCGTTTACTGGTAAAATTCCTTTCGAAGGAAAAGAGAGCAAGAACGTGATGGCATTCCATTACTATGACCCCGAGAAGGTGGTGATGGGAAAGAAGATGAAAGACTGGCTGAAGTTCGCCATGGCATGGTGGCACACCCTGGGTGGTGCTTCCGCTGACCAGTTTGGTGGACAGACCCGCAGTTATGAGTGGGACAAGGCCGAGGATGCCGTGCAGCGTGCCAAGGACAAGATGGACGCCGGTTTCGAGATTATGGACAAACTGGGCATCGAGTATTTCTGCTTCCACGATGTAGACCTCGTAGAAGAGGGCGCCACCATCGCAGAGTATGAGGCTCGCATGAAGGCTATCACCGACTATGCCGAGGAGAAGATGAAGCAGTTCCCCAACATCAAGTTGCTCTGGGGTACCGCCAACGTGTTCGGCAACAAGCGATATGCCAACGGTGCTTCCACCAACCCCGACTTCGACGTGGTGGCACGTGCCATCGTGCAGATTAAGAACGCTATCGACGCTACCATCAAACTCGGCGGCACCAATTACGTGTTCTGGGGCGGACGCGAGGGCTACATGAGCCTCCTCAACACCGACCAGAAGCGTGAGAAGGAGCACATGGCTACCATGCTCACCATGGCCCGCGACTATGCTCGTGCTAAGGGTTTCAAGGGCACCTTCCTCATCGAGCCGAAACCCATGGAGCCTTCGAAGCACCAGTATGATGTCGACACCGAGACCGTCATCGGCTTCCTCAAGGCACACAACCTTGACAAGGACTTCAAGGTAAACATTGAGGTGAACCACGCTACTCTCGCCGGTCACACCTTCGAGCACGAGTTGGCTTGCGCTGTTGATGCCGGTATGCTGGGTTCCATCGACGCCAACCGCGGCGACGCTCAGAACGGCTGGGATACCGACCAGTTCCCCATCGACAACTACGAACTCACACAGGCTATGCTCGAGATTATCCGCAACGGTGGTCTGGGCAACGGTGGTACCAACTTCGATGCCAAGATTCGTCGTAACAGCACCGACCTCGAGGACCTCTTCATCGCTCACATCAGCGGTATGGATGCCATGGCACGCGCCCTTGAGAACGCTGCCGCTATCCTTGAGGAGAGCGAACTGCCTGCCATGAAGAAGGAGCGCTATGCCAGTTTCGACAGTGGCATCGGCAAGGACTTCGAGGATGGCAAACTCACCCTTGAGCAGGTTTACGAGTATGGCAAGAAGGTGGAAGAGCCGAAGCAGACTTCCGGCAAGCAGGAGAAATACGAGACCATCGTGGCTCTCTATGCAAAATAATTTGCCAGGCAATAAAGAAAAAAAGGAGACCTGTTTCGGGTCTCCTTTTTTTCTTGAAGTGAAGGAATGTCAAACCTCAAACATCGTGCAAGCCAAGCGCAGCCGATAATCGGGCGAAGGCCAAACCTCCATTACTCACTGGTCACGAGCACATAGTCGTTGTAGACTCTTCCCCTGTTTTTGATTTTAATATAAAACTTGCCTGTCCATCTTGGGGTGAAGGAGCATACGCAGTCATCGGTGTCGTCAGTGTCGGAATCAATCAGGTTGCCGTTCTCGTCATAGATGTAGAGGTCGAGGTCGGTATCGCCGTCACCCGAAACAATCACGTAGGCATACTCACCACCCCTGAAGGTGAAGGTCCAGGTATCGGTATAACCGGCGAGCACGCGGTCTGTTCTGCGGAAATACGTTGGTCCACAAGGTCCACGCGACGTTTTCTGTGTGTCTTTGATGAGTGCGAGGAGGGTTTTGTCGCCGTCGGCGAAGGTAGTGGCGTCGGCGAGGAGTTTGGTTTCGTCGAACTGAATGGCATCGCCCTTGACGAGTGTAGATGTCACGGCTGTTCCGCTCTGTGCCTTCTGCTCACCAGTGGTGGCGTCGGTAACGCCCAGGTCTTTATAGATTTGCACGGCCTGGATGAGGGGGAGGGCGCTTTTCTGTGCGTACCCATATCTTACCAGTTCCGAAGCCATGATGAAGAGCCGTGCCTGTTGCGGAACGGTGTTGTCTGAAGTCTCAGCGGCAGGTTGCTGCTGAGCGAATGCTGTGGTGCTCATGAGCATCATAGCACCTAGAATGAATTGTTTTACTGTCATGATGGTATCGTTTTGTTGTTAGTTAATATTCAGTTCGATTGTTTTTACTCGGGTGCTGCCCATTATTCTATCAGGCTTCAACGTGCGGAACGTCAGGGTAAGTCGCCCGTCGGCATCCGACGTGGCACTGCCAGCATTGCCCACTGTCACCTGCACGCCCGCCAGTGGTGTCTTCTGTTGTTTTTGGTTATATTGTTTTACCAAGCAAGGTTGAGTGGTTTGTGCCAGGATGGTGAGTGTGAGGCTTAGGGCAGCCAAAAGGGAGATAAGACGTTGTTTCATGGTGGATGGATTATTATAGTATTTGCAAAGATAGTGAAAAAACTAATAAGCGAACAAAAAACGTATGATTTTGTTCCTTTATTAGTCTGCAACAAATCTCTTTAATTCGTGATGGTCTTACCATGCGCTGGTTGTGATTTGATATTCGTTATAGACATTGCCTTTGTTCACTACTTTGATTTTGT
>Ga0256407_10000784_pt1 | contig 71825 bp, 54 predicted proteins | sample RumenRJG_04DNA_FD_193489 | JGI IMG/M metagenome (GOLD analysis project Ga0256407, IMG submission 193489) | Bovine rumen microbial communities from Lethbridge, Alberta, Canada - RJG_04 | ecosystem: Host-associated > Mammals > Digestive system > Stomach > Rumen | place: Canada: Alberta... | reverse complement strand
TTAAACCGCGCGTACGTAAGAGCGCGCGTACTACAGGTTGCTGAATACCGGGGAAAAGTTTCAAAACCGCCACATTTTGGTCGAACTGCGTATGCAGAACGAGCGGGGATTTAGGATCACTATAATGCACTAAATGAGGCTGATAGGTAATATGCACGCCTGCTTTTGCCAACGCCGGATAGTTATAACTATTAAACGCAGAGAAATGCTCGGCGTTGCGCTTCGTTGTACGGTTCGCGCGGAAGAGACGATCCTCGAAATAAATAGTCACTTCCGGCACGATGGCATTCCCCTCTTCATCCTTCGCCGCAGCAATCTCTATGGCGGTTAACAGATTCTCCTTCGCATCGCTTCGCAAGACTCCCACCGGTAACTGCGAACCCGTGAAGACAACCGGTTTAGACAGGTTTTCCAGCATGAACGAGAGTGCTGACGCCGAATAGCTCATCGTATCGGTACCATGCAAGATGACAAAACCATCATATTCCTCATAATGGTCATAGACCATCTGCGCCATATGCAGCCAACCCGCGGGATTAACGTCCGATGAATCCAAAAGGGGCGAGAAAGCCTCTATCTCCACCTTTATAGTACCCGCGAATAATTCAGGCATATACGCCTTGAAGGTCTCAATATCCGCAGGGACAAGGGCTCCGGAGAGCTTGTCGCGCACCATGGTGATCGTACCTCCCGTTGATATCAAAAGTACTTTGCTCATTATTCAAAACCTTTGCGAGCGCAAAGGTACAACAAAAAATTGACATATGCAAGAAAAAACAAAAAAAACTATTTGCATATATCGAAAAGGAGAATTTTATAGGTCAAAAATTACCCAAAATTATCCAAAAATTATTTAATAAAATGCTGAAAAATTTGCATATGTGCTTTTTTTGTACTAACTTTGCAGCGAATTTGGGAAATATGGCGTCACGAATACTCATCATAGACAGCGATATCACGCTCTCGACCGTGCTGAGCGATTATTTGGACAGTCGCGGGTACAAAGCGCAACGCGTGAGCGACGGAAAGACAGGATTGGACGTCTTGTCATCGGAGCATTTCGACGGAGTGCTGATAGAATTGCAGGGAATCGGAATGAACGGGTATGAGTTGCTCAAAGAGATACGTAACCGCTTGCCGGATATACCGCTCATTATTTTAACTACACGGACTGACCGTGAGGACCAGATGAGAGCTTTCCAATTAGGCTGTGATGACTATCAAACGAAGCCATTTTCGATGGATATTCTGATCTGTCGCATCGAAGCTATCATGCGCAGAATCAAGGCATTCGAAGAAAACAAACAACGCGTTTTCGAACTGAACGGAAAAGTCTTTGATGCCACCCATCAGACTTTTGACGGGAAACATATGTCTTCGCGTGAAAGCGACCTCCTCTTGATGCTCTGCAGGCAGGAAGGAGAGGTGGTGGACAAACATAAGATTCTCAGTGCGCTCTGGAAAGAAGACAACGCCTTTACCGCACGCTCTTTAGGGGTGTATATCAACCACTTACGTGCTTTCCTAAAGTCTGCTGATTATGAGATAATAGCGGCGCGGTACAAAGGTTATAAACTCATAAATCAAAATCTTAAATCATAAACAATGAAACTGATTGCTCCTTCTGTTCTTTCTGCCGATTTCGGACATTTGGCAGATGATTTAGAGATGATTAACCGTTCCGAGGCGGATTGGTTGCACATTGACGTCATGGACGGCACTTTTGTTCCGAATATATCCTTCGGTTTTCCGCTGATGGTGCCTTTCAGGAAATATTGCAGCAAACCCCTGGACGTGCATCTGATGATTGTACATCCCGAGAAATACGTAGAGCGTTTCTGTGACGCCGGAGCATGGTCAGTTGGTTTTCACCTTGAGGCGGTGGATGACCCTATTCCCGTTCTCAATCTCATCAAAGCGAAAGGAGTTCGCACTTGTTTGACTATCAACCCGGACATAGATGTCAAACGCCTGGTACCATATTTGGACAAAGTGGACATGGTGCTTCTAATGAGCGTTTTTGCGGGCTTTGGAGGACAGAAATTCATACCTGAAACGATGGATAAGATCCGGTTCATCCGATCCGAAATTGACAAGCGCGGTTTGAATACGCTCATCGAGATTGACGGAGGAGTGAACACCGGGAACGCGGCAGAATTGTTCGCCGCAGGCGCAGACGTACTCGTTGCAGGCAGTGCCGTTTTCGGCGCCAAAGACCCCGAAGAAGCTATACGCACCATGAAGAAAGTACAATAGACGTTCGTATTGCGTGATTCAAAGAATTAGAGCATACCCAATGATTGTATTGTTATTACCTCTGGTGATGGCAATACTTATTTGCAACCTCTTTTACCAGCTTCGCCAACCTTGGCAGAAGACGCAACCAAACAAGACACAAACAGCTCTATATCAGCGCCTTTCGGACGCCGGTTTAAGCGGAGATGAATTAGCTACCGTCGGAGCCCTGACCTTAGGATACAAAGAAGGATTAGACAAGACCTTGAGGCAACATTTTCAAGCCTCAGGCGCAGCACATGTACTCGCGGTAAGCGGACTTCACACGGGTATTATCTATGCTTTATTAGTAGCCCTCCTCACGCTCGGAGGACGGTATAGACCGCTATACGAAAACAAATGGGGAAGACGTGTTATCAGTCTCATTATCATCATTTTCATGTGGGCTTATGCATGGTTGACAGGTATGACACCCAGCGTCGTACGGGCGGTATTGATGGTGACTCTTTTCGAATTTGGGCGCATGATTTACAGGCAGTCTTTTTCGCTCAATACCATCGCTGCAGCGGCAGTGCTTATTCTCCTTGCCAAACCCTCCGATCTTTGGAGTGTCAGTTTCCAACTAAGTTTTGCAGCTACTGCTGCGATAGTGGTGTTTATGGACCCTCGAAATATCGGAATAGCGGGATATCGACATATCAAACAATCCGTTTGGGGCAAAATGCTCGCCTATTTTATCGGAATCCTCATCGTCTCTCTTGCCGCCCAATTGGGCACCTTAGGTATCACCATCTATTATTTTCATCAGGCGAGCACCTATTTCCTGCTGACCAATCTTATGGTATTACCCTTGGCTACTTTGTTGGTACCATGCGGATTAGCTACTATCGCGTTAGGTGGTAGCAGCCTTGGAATATGGGTGGGTAAAGCGACACATATACTAGCTTGGACAATGAACCATTCGGTAGAATGGATAGAGAGTCTTCCGGGATGCACTGTACAAGCTCACGCCAGTTTAATAATGGTAGGCATCTACTATTTATTATTGCTCGGTTTGATGCTCTGTATCCCGCGAAAGGCATGATTTTCGCTTTTTTTCGAACAAAAAGTGCATACACACTTGTGTATGTCATTTTTTTTTTGTACCTTTGCGGCCGATTTTGAAATCACGGGAAGATGAAGAAGTTTTTATTAGTCATAGCAAGCGCCCTTCTCACACTCAGCGCGTGGGCACAAACGGAGTTTACGTTTACCTCGGCTGATGATGTTATTCAAGAGAAGGACGGTATCATTGTCATGCTGGACAAGGGAGCGGGTTCAACCGCTCCGGCATTCAAAGAGTCATGGGATGGCGTAACGCCTTCCGATATGCGTCTGTACACCGGAAACACGATCACGATTAATTCAGAGGACGCGAACATCGACCTCACCCGAATTCAAATGGTTTTTGCAAAGACGAACGCGAGCAATAAGGCTTACGCGGGGCTTTCCTATAGTACCGGCCAATTGGCTTCCGGCGGAGACGCTACTACTGCAACCGATTGGAAAACAGACACTTGGACGGGTGCTACGAAACAAGTCGTTTTCACCGTGACGGGACAGGGACAACGCCAAATCAAGAAAATTCTTATCGGTGACGGTGAAATCACGATTGATGTACCGGAAGAGCAAAAATTACCGACGGAGGATGACCTCGATTGGAATTACTATTATTTCGAGCCGGAGACCGTGCATGTACAGGACACCCAGTTCTATCATAAAGAATACGCGTTCATTGACGGCAATATACTGGTGCATTGTTCGCAAGGTTCGATATTGCGCGCCACAAAAGATGAGGCGGCTTATTTCGGTTGTATGGCCGGTGAGGATCTGACCTTCACCGCAACGGATATCATCAAAGGTATTTCCATCAAAGGTAATGTTCGCAAGGATTTCAGCGCCACCAGTTCGCAAGGTGTCATTTCCTATCTGAGCGATCCGGATATGGAACAAGCCGGAGACCCTGTTCTCGTCATTCGCGAAGTGAATGATATGAGCGTAACTATCCATTGCGAGAAAAACCTGAGTTGCTACGAGGTGAAAGTATATTTCGAGTCGAACCCAGACCCCGTAGGCAATGCAATAGAAGGCGAGACATTCTTCCTGGATTATGATACTGCGCAGTTGGATTTTGATGCAGACGAGTCGGAGAAGAACAAATACGTCTATTCGCTCTATTTATGGGACAAGACGAACGAGAATATCTATTTCACGCTGGATATCAATACGTCGGTTAAGGATGCTATCACAGGTACCTATTCCACTGAAGAAGGCAACATGACCACCGAATCGTTCTTTCAATATGGCGAAGATTATTCCGATTATTCGTACGCGATGGAAGGACAGATGGTGATTAGCGAGGAGAACGGTGTATATTCCATCTCGGGATATATCACCTGCGAAAACCTGAATACCTATAATTTCACCTATAGCGGCCGGTTGACGGGTAACGAAGAGATGGGAATAGCGGATGTACAGAGAAGCGATGTCCATTGCAAGAAAGTACTGCGCGACGGTCGGATTATTATCATCCGCGAAGGAGCAATGTTCGATACACTCGGGAGAGGAGTGAGTGAATGAGTGAAAGAGTGAAGGAATTACGGAACATATTATTGCTTGCTATATTGCTGCTGTCTGAAGGGATAGCGGCAGGAACGAGTCTGATAAGTCAAGACAAGGACTGGTTGGGAGGCAAAGCGGAGTTCAACACAACGGAAGGCAATGACTTCTGGCTGACATTCATGAACAATGGAATGTTCGACGCCACCAATCCTGAGAACAAGAACAAACCGTTCGAAATGCAGGTGATTATCTCTGCACGCGAAGCCATGAGCGTTATGATTGATATAGGTACAACCAATGTGACCACGCTTAATCTAAACGCAGGCGAAACGCAGATTTATACAATAGATAAAGAGACTTATGCAAAAACAATATATTTGTTCAAAAGTGAGAACCGCCAAGAAGGCTACAAGGGTGTTCACGTCTATGCGGCTCAAAAAGACAAGGACAAATTCTTCTCATGTTTTACATATAACCGAACCGGTGATATAGCAGACTCCTATCGCGAGGCTTCGCTTATACTGCCTACGCGGTCTTTAGGCAAGGAGTATTATATACAAAATAGTCCCCAAGACAACTTCTCCTCTGAGTTTGCAATCGTGGCTACAGAAGACGGGACAACCGTTCAATACTCCCCTTCGGACACTACTTTTACCGGTCAGCTTCCTTATCCAGCAACACCATATACTGTTACGCTCAACAAAGGGGATGCCTATATGGTAGCATCCAAAACGAAAAAAGAAGGTTTCGGAGATTATGTATTGGACCTTAGCGGCAGTTTCATTTGTGCCGACAAACCGATAGCTGTATTTAATGGTAACCAACAGACCAGTATTCCTATCAGTGTGACAAAAGCCCGCAACTTTGCTACAGAGCAGAGTCTGCCTATTGCACAATGGGGTACAGAGTTCTATATAACAAAATTGGAGCGCACAAAAATAAATTATTTCCGAATTACCGCTGCTTATGACAACACAAACATCACCGTCAAGACGGAAAATAACACCGCGGGCTCTACTCTAACATTAGCGCAGAAGGGGCAATCCACATCTATTGACGAAGATTATATTGTAGGCGTAGATGCCAATGAGTTTGTCATCACCAGTGACCATCCTGTTATTCTTTATTCTTATACATCCAGTGCACATGACAACGATGAGAATGTGACCATAGACGGGAGATCCGTTAAAATACTATGGGGTAACTCAGCAAATGCCATGATGCCATCTTGGAGCCATCGCGCCAAGTCAATGAACTTCTTTACGCACGAATTAGACCCCGAGAAAGTATTAGGAAAGACCCCACCGCAAGAATTTTATATCTATCTAGTCACCAAGACCTCCGATGTCGGGAAGGTGACGGTTGATGGATCAACAGTATCATTCAAACCATTCGTGGCGAATACTTCCATGTCTTATGCACATGTTGAAGTGGGAAACACAAATGCCTATCATCATGTAGAAACGACCGGTGATGGATTTGTGGGCATGGTTTATGCTTTGACGCATGCACAGCCTTATTTCTACACACTCGGTTACACACCTGACCCGTATGGTGATTCATTATTTGTTAATAATGAGCAAGCATTAATGTCTCCGAAGAGTTACGATATGGACTCTCTGGACGGTCATGGTTGGTATCAACGTCAATGGAATGAATGGACAGAGGGTAAAGGACGGTTGGATACCGCCATTGTCTGCGACAGTAGTACCGTCTATTGGACGATAGAGACGCCTGAAGAAAAACCCGTTACCGGTATCACATGGAACTTGTACGATGTAACGGACGGCAAACGGGAGATGGTGAGCGATGATTTCTTCCCATTCGAAGACAACTCAGTCTCCGCCACAAAACATAAGCACGAATACCAATTCATCTTACCCGAAGAAGAGGACATAAAGAAACGACATCAGTTCTTTGATTATGAATTGGAAATTATTTTACACCGTTCCCCTATCATTTGCGAGAATGAGGATTTGGACACCCTGCGCTCCGTAACCCGTGTCACCCGTATCTTCAATGATACAACCTGGCGCGCAATCTGTATGGGGGACACACTGCAGTTCTTCAACGATAGTCTCTACACACAGGGCAACCTGACCAAATACAAAGCAGGCGAGAAACAGGAGACCAAGTTCGTTGCTACTAAAGCTACCACTACGGATATTCCGGAGTGGCAATGGTTTGTAAATACGGGCAAATACACCTTCACCCGTCAATACCAATCCCAGTTTGGATTTGACTCAATCGTGACGCTGGAGTTGTTCGTATGCGACACCTTCCGATTCGTAGATACGATTCATCTATGCTCAAACCAAGACACATTATATCACGGACACACATATTACGGTAAGGAATACATGGAAGTATTGGGTCCCAAACCGCAGCGTGTTACACAAGACACTTCGGTCTTTTATATTAACCTGAAGACCGACTCGTGCGACTGCCAAAAAGGTGAGCTAAAGAACAAATACAAAGACATCCAGGGATTCTCATTCCGTGGTTGTGACTCAATTTACGAATTGCATGTTATTATGCATCCCAGTTACGACCTGCATGTAACGGACACCCTGGATTTCAAGAAAAACCCCGACTCAACCTATGTTTGGAAGATCGAACGGGACGGTATTACACGAGACTCGCTGATTACCAAGTATTCACCCGGCATGTATTGGAGTGACAGGAGACAAGCATGGATCGGTGAATTCGGGGACACGCTTCGCACGAAGACTTGTAAAGAGTGTAATAATGGCAACCCGCAAGGCTGCGACTCTATCAACTCCCTCAAACTGATTATTCCGAAGGTGTACCGTTTTGAAGAAGAAATAGTATGGTGCCGACTGAGTTACGATTGGAGCACCCATACTGCCATTCAACGTGATTTCCAATGGAAGGGACACCACAGTGACATCACCTACACCAAAGGCGGCGATTACTATGACAGTTGTTATACGCGTTATGGGGCAGACTCAATTTACCATCTGCATTTAGTGTATAGTCAAGCCGAAACACCGATTTATGACTTGGTTAAAATGACCGTTTGCCGCGATACAGTAAACCGGACGTTGTCATGGACATCCAATGACGGTTACCTCACCGTCGATACCATTCCGCAAGATTCAGTGGGGCATTTCTATTTCGTGGATGACAGCCGTTGTGACAGTATCTATGCCTTGGAGTTAACCGTTCTTCCTACCTATTTCATCATCGATCCGGTTAAGATGACCCAGGAGGATGTCTATTTTTGGGAAGTGAACGGGAAACGCTATGGAGGACCAAAGACCACCAAAGAATACGATATATTGGTAACAGATCCGGAAACGACAGTCACTATTCCATTCCAGACAACCGCTGTGAATGAAACATTTTGCGATAGTACCCGACAGTTGATTATCCATATGGGTACCGTCTATCGTGATACGATTGAAGCGTTCGCCTGCGGAAATGATGACCGGTTCGTATGGGAAGAGACACGCCCCGAGTACATGCGAATTAACGAACAGGGCGAAAAAGAACCATTTGAGCGTATGACTATCTATGCTGCTAATCTGCCGCAAGAGTACCAAACGCTCATCTATAAAGATCCATATAAGACCATACTGAACGATGACTCCGTCTTCTATCTCAAGCTATACCGTGCTCCAAAACATTACATGGACACTACGATTGGGCTTTGTCAAGACACAGTCAACCTCTTCACCTGGGATGAGGGGCACGAGAGTCATGACCTATTCGATGTCCAAACAGGCAAGAAAGTAAAGGCAACCGAGATTCCGATTCGCCTTCCCGGTGATTATTACTATATTGACAGCCTTCAGACAGATAGTTTCCTTTGCGATAGTATTTGGATGCTCCATTTGCACGTTGATCCGATTTTCTATAAAGACACTACTGTTTCCGTATGCCAGTTTGAACCCTACGAATGGCTTAACGGCGATCAGGACTCAATTATAGATGCAAACGGACATAAGATAGAAATCATTCCGACGGAACACATCGGTGATTATAAGTATGACGTCATGTTCCATACCACCTATGGTTGTGACTCGGTTTGGCATCTGACCTTACATATTGATACGGTCTATTCAATGCCGGTAGATATCACCCCGCGGTTCATGTGCGATAAAGATACCATTCAGATTTTCGACCTTGTTATATATGGTATCAAGTCTCCGCTTCGTCCGGAAGGTGTTGGTGGTATAGCAGTACCTGAAGATGCAGAATTTATTGAAGTGGACACATTGCACACCGTCAAGACTGCTATCGGTTGTGACTCTGTCGTGCAACATCGTATTCAGGTCTATAAGACCTATTTGGACGAACAAGAGGCATTCACCTGTCAACCGCTGGAAGGACAGAAACCTTTCTATCACTGGGAGGATCACGACACTATATGGGACGTACAACGCGGTAAATATATTACGGCAGATTCTATCCCGACCAATGTGCCCGGCGGTGTAGTATATACCTATATTGATTCATTGCGCACGAGCACGTGTGCGCAATGTCATAAGGGCAGAATGGGATGTGACAGTCTCTTTGTCCTGCATTTGCGAGTTGATTCAGTTTATGAGTACCATAATGAACTCCATATTTGCGAGAACGAACGTGCTGAATGGCAGAAAAAACGCTATACAGGCGATAAAGCACCGGATATGGACAGCGGAGACACACTCATCTTCGTACCCGGAATATATCACGACACGGTACAATATGAAACGCGAAACCATTGCGACAGTATTTACTATCTCACGCTGCATGTACACAAGATTTTCCATACTCAGTTGAATGATACCGTGTATGATAATGAGGACAAACACTACTATGAGTTCACGGATACCCGCGGTTCGTATTATCGGGATTATGTACCTTTCAAACCGCATAAGCCTGTTTTGGAAGAAGACACACTCATCACCTATTATCTTCCCAAGGACACAATTTTAGAGCATACATTACTCTCAGCTGACGGAGGATGTGATTCTATTGTTACGCTCCAACTGACCATCTTGCCAACCTATCGTTTTGTAGCGAAAGGCAAAGGATGCTGGGGAGACAATGTACCTTGGCGAGGTAATGAATATTCATCCAGCGGTATCTATTATGATTCACTCAAGACAATTGCAGGCGGAGACTCTGTCTTTGTTCTGGAATTCCTTGTCAAACCTGTAAGCCTCATCTCTATCAGTCGTACAATATGCGAGTCAGAGACTTTCGTGCATCGAGATACCATCCATTATGCCTCCGGAGAAGAATATGCCGTATTCGAGACTGAGGTATGGAAACCAGGAAACGTACGTCCTGATCCGTATGCAGAAGTCATCTTCAAGAGTCATGACGGAGGTTGCGATAGTCTGATCTACCGCTATCACCTCACCATCTGCGACACCTTTATGTATTTCATGCATGCATCCATCTGTTCGGGTGACACATTCTACTCGGATGAGTTGAACCACGCATGGAAACGATACACCTATGAATTCGACACCGACACTTTCGTGCTGCCGTACGACACAACCTATATCGACAGTCTGAAGACGATAAAAGGTTGCGACTCGCTCTATATTCTCCATGCCCATGTGTTGCCTGCTTACCGACATATCGTTTATGACACCATATGCGAGAATGAAACGTATCAGTTCCGCGATATAACCGTTGTACCGCTTGCATCGGGAGACACGATCGTACGTGATCATCTCTACACGGAAACCAATAACTGCGATAGTATATACGAGTTGAGGCTGAGCGTCTATCCGAAGTATTTCAAAGAAACATATGATACGATCTGCGCAAACGAGACTTATACATGGCGAGATCATTTCATCGAACATGCAGCCATTGGAGACACATTGGTATACGACTCGTTGTTAACGAGGGTTGACTGCGACTCTGTCTTCCATCTCTACCTCACTGTGATGGATACGACGCGCGAGGAACATTTCGATACAATCTGCTATGGTGATACATTGTTTGTTACGGAGACAGGACATTTCTATACCGAGGCAGGAGATTATGTAGATACTACCCTGAACGAATGGGGATGTCATCATTTCATCTATCATCATATCGATCTCATTCCGCCTACCATACCTACCATCTGGGCGGAAGATCCGATGTGTCAAAATCAAACAGCGTTTGAGCTATACTATACCTATACCAACCGCAAGCCGATAGCATACTCGCTTTACTTTGATGAAACAGGCAGAAGTATGGGATTCGAAGATATGATTGATGTGCCCATTGACCAATACACCAATCCGATGGTGATTACGGTGCCTATCCCCTATAGCGACAAGGATGATCCGACTACATATCCCAAACCCGATAAATACGCTGTTCGTCTGGTACTTGATAATGGAAAATGTCTCCATAAAGAGCAGGACTGCTATCATGACTCCACATTTATCATGCACTATCCCAAATGGATTATTGAACAGCGATACGGAGATGTGATTGGTATCTTGAACGAACGGCATAACGGAGGATACAGATGGTCGGCTTATCAATGGTACCAAGGAGACACCAAACTGATTGGGCAGACACAACCGTATCTGCACATACCTTCCGGTTTGACATTGGGTGCAGAGTATTACGTACAACTGACGCGAGAAGGCGAAACGGAATCTATTCCTACCTGCCCGATCACAATTGAGCAGATCAGTGTAGTACCCGAATATGCACCTACAATGGGGTATCTCTCTGTCACCCCAACCTGCGTAGTGCCCGGTCATCCATTCGTTTCTATCCTTTCCCGCAAAGATGGTACTTACCGTATCAGTTCAAGTAGCGGACGACTGGTATCGCAAGGTGTCTTCAAAGCAGATGTGACAGAGGTAGAAGTACCTTCCGATCCCGGCTTGTACATCATTCAGTTATGGTCGTACGACACACCTGAAGAGCCCTATAGAGCAATGAAGATAATGGTTAGAGAACAATGCGAAAACTGTGCTACATCCTTCTGATCCTCTGCCTGTGTCCGTCTTTAGTACGGGCGCAAAGACGATTCTCAGCCGCAGAGCGATGGGAATATAGTTTGGCAGGAATGACCGGTTTCACCAACAAAGAGGTGAGCAGCAAGACTGATGTCTTGTCGGGTCTGCATGCCTCGCAATATACCGGTTCTCACCATCTCTTAGGTATGTCCCTGGAGGGCGGATGGAGCTCTTTCGTTTCACCTATGCCTACAGCGCGAATCACTCCGGGAGGCGGGTCTATTGGTTTCCATATAATCTATGAATATCAATACAGTGGTTTCTTGGTACAAGCCGGTATTGGTATCAATTACCAACGTGTATCCACTTCGATTGCAGACACCGCTATCTACCATCCCGGTCTGGTTGGGACATGGCAAAGCGTCACTCCCCGCACCTTCACATTACGACATCAGTTCCAAGAACGCACGGATATGGCGCAACAATTGTATGGTCAGATTCCTGTATATGTAGGACATTATATCCTCAGCCCAATTGGCATTGGATATTTCCTTGCCGGTGTACATTTCAACTATGCGTTCTGGGGCAATACTACGCAGAAAATGCATGGCACGACCACTGCATTGTATGATGACTTGGTAGGTGTATGGGGGCAGATGGCGAACCACGGTCTACGTTACCAAGTGCCTATTGAGCGAAAGGGAGACGCTCTCAAACTCAAACTGGACGTGATGGCGCACGTAGAGATGGGTTATGAATATACGACTCTTCAGAACCCGCACAGTTATCGTATCATGCCCAATGACCAGTTGGACTGCCGTCTGCGGTTCGGTGCCTTCGTGGATTTTGGAATCCTGAATATTTGTCCAAACACCCAAAATGTATATTACGGCATTCCGGATGCAACCTTATATGATTTCCCCACGTATCGGATGGATCATGTTTTCTCGACGAAAGATGCCACGCAATATTGGTTGAGAAACCTGCATATCGGTTTCCGCTTTACCGTTCTCTTTGGTTTCCCGGGAAAAGAACGGTGTATTATCTGCGATCCATGGCGACACTAACTCTCACCGAACTCTGCGTTTTGATAGGCGACGCGCTGGATAACTGTCTGGCGGGTTCATATTGGGTGAAAGCGGAGGTGAATAGTATCTATCGTAAGAATGGGCATCTTTACCTGGAGCTTATTGACGGAGGCACCGCTAAGATGCGGGCTACTTGTTGGTCGGGTACACAAGAGATGCTCAGCGCATATTTCGAATCCGAGACAGGCAAAGTTCTTCAAGCCGGCATGGCTGTTCTTGTGGAAGTGCAAATTCAATGGCACGCCGTGTACGGACTCAGCCTCTCCATCATCGGCATCGACCCCTCCTTTACGCTCGGAGACATCGCTCTCCAACGCCAACAGACCATTAACCGACTGCAAGCCGACGGGCTTCTTGATGCACAACAATTGATCCCCCTCCCTTCGCTGATCCGACGAATAGCCGTCATCTCATCGCCGCATGCCGCAGGGTTTGAAGATTTCAAGCACCAATTGGATAACAGCGGTTATGCCTTCCAAACGAAACTGTTCGGTGCAACCATGCAAGGCGACCACGCAGTCCAATCTATTCTTGCCGCCCTTGAAGAAATCTCCACTCTGCAAACACAGTCGAAAGGACTCAAACCTTCAACCCCTCAAACATACGACGCAGTCGTAATCATCCGTGGAGGAGGCGCCTCGTCCGATCTCGGATGCTTTGATAACTACGAACTATGTGCAGTCTGCGCACAATTCGAATTACCCATCCTATCCGGTATCGGTCATACACGGGACATCTCCGTACTCGATATGGTGGCACATGAAGCCCTCAAGACACCCACCGCTGTCGCTGAATGGCTTATCCACCGCATGGATAACCAAAAGGCACATATCACCGACCTCTTTCTGCGTCTTCAACGCACTGCTGACCGACAGATTCTCATCCGGAAACATTATGTTGAACTACTTGAGCAGCGACTCGCCGCCTGTAACCCCGAAAGGATATTCCTCATGGGCTATTCGTTGCTCACCAAGAACGGCAAGGTCGTCAAAAGCGTACACGAATTAAAGCCCGAAGACTCCGTCACTACCCACCTCGCCGATGGTACTGCCGACTCCGTCATCAATCGTATATTGTAAATAGCCCTCAAAAAAAATGATTCTCTCCCGCGAACAATGCATAGGTGCATCTATACTATTTGGTATCGCTCTTCTTGCTTGGATAATAGCATCCGTATGGCCATTCTCCACCCCATCCGAAACGCCTGCTCCCAAACGATATCGTACATGGGAAGAACGAAAAGACTCCATGAAAAGAGCCGACTCGGTACGTTATGCTCAATGGGCTGCAGAACGCGAACAGAGGTATGACTCCTTCCGCATAGCGGACTCTATACGACGCGCCGAATGGAAACGAATACGTCAACACCAATACGACTCCTTCCGCATTGCTGACTCTCTTTGGCGGGATTCAGTGGGATGGCATTATACCAAGCGCATCAAAAAGGACACCATTCTGGACCTCAATCATTGCGATACCACAGACCTGATGCTGATTCGCGGGATAGGAATATACACCGCCCGACAGATCATCCGCTATCGTGAACAACTGGGAGGATATTACTCCCCCTCCCAACTCTCGGACGAGCCATTCACTAAATGTCACCTCGATACTCTCCTCAACTCTTTCACTGCGGACACGACTGCTATACAACGTATCCACGTCAATTCCTGTTCAGTTGAACGACTGCAAAAACATCCCTATATTCGATACCATCAGGCAAAGGCTATCTACACAATGAGACGGGAACGTAAAACTCTTCATTCCGCAGAGGACCTCCTTCCGCTACACGAATTAAGCGAGGAAGACCTGCAACGAATAACACCCTACCTGAGCTTCGATTAATGTGGCAAAACAAAAAAAAATGCGCAAAAACTTGCATATATCAAAAAAAAGCAGTAATTTTGCACCCGATTTTGCGCATATGAGTGAGCAGAGCCATTATATTATCAATCTTTCGCGCCTTTCAACAGGCACACATTCATTTGATATTCAGCTCAATAATGATTTCTTTGCTTCCCTTGAGAAGACAGAAATACTGAGCGGAGAAGTGGCTGCTAAAGTGACGCTTAATCTCCGCGAGGAGGACTATACACTCAATATTGCAGTTCAAGGAACTGTATTTGTTGTCTGTGACCGCTGCCTCGACCCAATGCCCATTGAAATAAATGACGAGCAAGAGATCTTCTCCGAAGATGAACCAAATGACCAAATGGTAAATGGCCAAATGATAGATCTCTCATGGCTCGCCTATGAAATAGTAAGTATCAATATTCCGATCGTTCACAGTCACCAACCGGGTGAGTGCAACCAGCAAATGGAACTTCTCCTCCATGATCACCTTTGTGACGAACCGGATCCCGAGATTGATAATTTATAAATTAGTAATTTGAAATTTGAAATCTTAAAATTGTAAAGTAATATGGCACATCCTAAAAGAAGACAAAGCCACACCAGACAAGCAAAACGTCGTACTCATGACGTAGTGAAAGCGCCTACATTGGCTACATGCCCGAACTGCGGTGCACTTCACATCTACCACACTGTATGTCCCTCCTGCGGATACTATCGTGGCAAACTGGCTATCGAGCAAGCAGAAGTTTGATCAAAAGGAAAACTGAAAAGTGAAAGGTGAAAGGTGGTTCGCCCCCTTTTGCCTTTTCTCCTTATTAATTTTTCGCGTGCGTGAGCACGTACGTGACTCGGGAGAGCCACAGTTGAAATAGTTAAATTTAAGTTTAATGTTTAGTAAAAACATGTTTGACAACAATCCTAACAACGGAGAGCGCAAACCGCGTCCCCGTTTCCATCGAGAGAGTGAACCCGTTTCGGCACGTCCTCGTTTTAATCGTTCTGACGATTCTCGTCCACATTTTAATTCATCTGACGAACATCGTCCTCGTATCAATCGCAATGAGGATGCCCGCCCTCGCTTTAACCACGATACGGACAGACGTCCGTTCACCGGTGAGCGCAAAGAGCGTCCTAATCGTCCATTCGCTAATCGTCCTAAACGCAACAACGGACTGTATTCCAATCGCAAACAGCAGACCTATCGTGAGCTACACGAAGACCCGACCAAGCCGGTTCGTTTGAATAAATTCCTCGCTAACGCAGGTATCTGTTCACGTCGTGAAGCCGACGATTTCATTCAAGCCGGAGTCATCACCGTCAATGGTGTCACCGTTGACAACCTCGGTGTCAAAGTGCTGCCTACCGATGATATACGCTTCCATGACCAGCCCGTTCGCCGCGAACGAAAAGTCTATATTTTGCTCAATAAACCGAAGAATACGGTCACGACTACAGACGATCCGCAGGAACGTCACACCGTCATTGACATTGTTCGAAACGCCTGCCCTGAGCGCATCTACCCGGTCGGACGCCTGGATAGAAACACAACCGGCGTTCTGCTGCTCACCAACGATGGCGATTTGGCAGCTAAACTGACTCATCCGAAATTCCACAAGAAGAAAATCTATGCGGTCACCCTTGATCGTGAACTTGATGAGGTGGATGAAGCTGTTATTCGTAATGGTGTCATTCTGGATGATGAGCGTATTGTTCCGGATGCATTGGAATTCCCCAAAGAAGACCGCAAACATATTGGTCTGGAGATTCACTCCGGCCAAAACCGCGTGGTACGCCGAATCTTCGAGAAAGTGGGATACAAGGTAGTCAACCTTGACCGTGTTTCCTTCGCCGGACTGACAAAGAAAAACGTAGGTCGCGGCAAATGGCGTTTCCTCACCCCAAAAGAGGTCGCATTCCTGCAAATGGGACAGTTTTAATTGATAGTTGATAATTGACAATTGATAATTGAGACGTAGTTTTCATTACATATTATTCGCACTCACGGTACTCATGGCGGCGATTAGTGTGGTAATGATGTTCCATGTGAACGTCAACGCCGACATGACCAAGTACCTCCCGGACAACTCGCAGATGAAAAGCGGCTTGGAGATAATCACCTCTGAGTTCGGTTCTTCGGCGCAGATGTCTGGTGCGGATGTACATGTGATGTTTGAGGGAGTGCACCCGAACGAAGTGCCGGGTATCCGCACATTGCTGGAGAACTACCCGAATGTGCATAGCGTCACGTATCGCTATAGTGCTGATAGCACCCATACCGTCTTCGATCTGGACGTTCCCAAATCCATGGACCAGAAAGCTCTGGGCAAACAGATCAGCACCCGGTTCGGTGGAAACTGCGTTGTAGAGACCAGCCAAGATGGTGCCACGCCGCCTGTCTCGGTCATCGTCATTGCGGCGGTGATGATTATGCTCATTCTCTTCCTCATGGCGCAGTCCTGGTTCGAACCCTTTGTGATTCTTATCACAGCCGGGCTCGCGATTGCCTTGAATATGGGAACGAACGCACTTCTGCCCTCTGTCTCAATCACGACTAACTTCATCGGCTCGATCCTACAGGCTGTCCTCTCTCTGGACTACTGCATCGTGCTACTTAACCGCTATCGACAAGAACAGGACGAGCATACCGATAAGCAGACTGCAGGATTAGCCGCCAACCGAGCTATTATCAAAGCAGCTCCGTCTATCCTCTCATCCGCTTTCACTACCGTAGTGGGATTACTGATGCTCTGTTTCATGCGCCTAAAAATTGGTGCCGATATGGGTATCGTGCTCGCTAAGGGTGTCGTTTGCTCGCTAATCTGTACATTTACAGCGATGCCGGCACTCATGCTGCTCTTCCGACGTACCATCAATTTCACGGCGAAGAAAGCTTATGTACCTGATACCGACCGAATGGCGAGATTCATCTCCCGACATAAACTTCCGATGGCAGTCGGAGCGCTCATTCTCTTCTTCGGCTCATGGTATCTATCTGGCAAGACAACCATCTTCTTCTCTGCCGAATCGGAGTCGAAGATAGAGGAGTTTTTCCCCTCCCCCAACCCCTTTGTGCTCGTTTATGACACACAAGACGAAGACTCGGTCTGCGGACTCGTGGACATTCTTCTGGAGCAGCCCGGTATCCATACCGTCATCTCTTATCCCACACTAATGAGTCTGCCTCTCACTCCTGCGGAGATGGCAAACCATGTGAGATCAATACTCACTGATTTCAAGGACTTTATGCCGGAGGGTACAACCGTGCCACCTGAGGCGCTGAATATGCTCACACCACAGACGATGCAAATGCTTTATTACCTTCGTTCGCGCGATTCGGTACAAGCTCCGATGGCATTCCCTGATTTGGCACGATTCCTCAATACTCATGTAGCTTCCAATCCGCTCTTCTCTGCTTATCTGGATGACGACATGAAAGCGCAGATAGAGGCACTACAATCCATGCTCGATGTACCCGAGCCCGCTCCAGTTCCCAAGCCCGTCAAACCCGTTACACCGGTCGAAATAGAAGAAGATACCTTCGTCATTGTACGTGAGACGATCGCTCCTCTGGAGGACCAACTATCCCCCATTACGGATATCGATTCTCTCACCATCCCGTCGATGGAACTCAATAAAATAGCTATCGTGCCGTTTATGGAGCGACTGAATGCTACTCGGACTTCGGCTGCTTCAGTTGAAATGCATAAACTCACGGACACCGCCGCTATTCGACTGCCGATGGCGGTCAACGAGATGGCGGTCTTCATAGGATCCACTCCGCTCCAAACCAAGCTCGTCTATGCGTATGCCCCCGGCAAAGTGCGCAAGCTCACGCCTCTCCAGTATGTGCATCTCCTCGTGGACGATCTGTTCCAACGTAAAGGATTGGCGGGAATGATCTCCGAAGAACAACGTACGCTTCTTAACCAGCGCGCACACCTCATGGATCTCGCGGACAACAACGCCTCGCTCACACCGACGGATCTGAATATCCTTCTGAGAGCTTTTGGGATAGACGATTTCACCGATGACGAACTGATAGCGATTGCTAATCCGCCCCAAAAAGATGAACCGCAGATAGCTAAACAGCCTTCTGAACTGAACGCAGAGGCGATTGTCAGCTCCGTTGTGGATATGCAACGCACGCTACATAGTACCGATACGACACGCGCTGCTCTTTCAGAGCCTAAGAAAGAAGAACCTGCAGTCGCACATAAAGGACCTTCGCGGGCGGATTTGCAGGCGGAGCTCTTCACCGAACTGGTCTTTGGCGGACAAACGTACTCCGCTGAACAGATGGCATCCAAACTGGCACGACTGATGAAATTGTTGAATGTCCATTCCGCTCCCGTCACTCCGGCACAGATGTCGCTCCTTTATGATTTCTATTCGTCCGTTAACAGCCGATGTGACACCCTCAGAATGGGCTTTGAACCACTCCTCATCTATCTCTGCGACACGCTCGTTCATGACCCGAGACTCGCAGATATGATACCGGACTCCGTTGCATCGCAGACTGCTTCTATCAAGGCTCAGATGAAAGACGGACTCGGTCAGTTGCGCAAGGAAAACCATTCCTTGCTCGTCGTCTTCACGTCGCTTCCTAAAGAATCTAAGGAGACGTATGATTTCGTAGATACGCTCACTGCTCTCGCGGACACGCGAATGCCCCACGCACATTATTATGTGGGCGAATCGGTCATGTACGCAGAGATGCGGGCAGGATTTGATTATGAAATGAATATGGTTACGTTGCTCACAATCGCAGCCATCTTCCTCATCGTCGCACTCACTTTCCGATCCGTTATTGTGCCTACTATTCTCATTCTCGCCGTCATGACCGCGGTCTATGTCAATGTCGTAGTGGCAGGACTGGTCTCTGGGCAAATGCTTTATCTGGCATACCTCATCGTACAAGCGATCCTCATGGGCGCTACCATCGATTATGGTATCCTCTTTGCCAATTACTATCGCGAAGGTCGCAAGACCATGTTACCTGTTGATGCCGTCTGCGCGGCGTACAGAGGTTCCATCCGTACAATCCTCACCTCCGGACTCATCATGGTCATCGGTCCCGGGGCTATGGCGGTCTTCGTGGACGATGTAATGATCAGTAATATTGTTGGTTGCATTGCCGTCGGTGCTTTCATGGCGATTGTCCTCACACTCACACTCGTTCCAGCCGTGCTCGTTGCGCTCGACCGACTCGTCGTCTATGGAAAGAAGAACCGCTTCTCCGGAATCTAATCGCAAAAAAGAGGCAGGAAGTGCACGCAGCACACAAAAAGAGCGATGACGTGAGGCAAAAATGACACGAGAATCGTTTATTTCTTTAAATTATATCAGGTTTATGTTAGGGTGATGTCGGGTATAGCATATATTCGGCATATATTGGGATCTCGGAAAAACCTCGGAAAAACCTCGGGGAAACCTTTGACAAATCAGGTAGCGGTCAGTAAGCGAAAGATAGTTCGCGCAATGATGTGCGAAAGACGAATGGAGAGAGAATGGAGGGAGAGTGAAAGAAAGAGGGAGAGAAGGGAACAGGATGGAGAGGTTATATGACAAACTAAGTGTACAATTTTAAGAAAATTCTTAAAAAATGCGAGCAATATTTGCACATTTGCAAAAATTGTTGTACCTTTGTACCCGATTTAATAGGGCTTAATTGTAAACATTAAACCGTTAAGTAGTTAAACCGTTGAATTGTTAAGCCGTTAAATCGTTGTATTGTTAAGATAAACAACTAAATATTTTTGCAACAATGAAAGAATTAGATCTTACCAAGTATGGTATCAAGGGCGCAACTGTTATCGCCCACAACCCTTCCTACGAGTATCTGTTCGCAGAGGAGACCAAGCCGGAGTTGACCGGTTATGACAAAGGTCAGGTGACTGAACTCGGCGCAGTTAACGTAATGACAGGTATCTACACCGGTCGTTCGCCGAAAGACAAATACATCGTGGATGACGCACAGAGCCACAACAACGTTTGGTGGACCACCGAGGGTTACAAGAACGACAACCACCCGATGTCTGAGGACGTTTGGGCTAAGGTAAAAGAGCTCGCTATCAAGGAGTTGAGCAACAAGAACCTCTACGTAGTGGACGCTTTCTGCGGCGCTAACAAAGAGACACGTCTCGCTGTTCGCTTCATCGTTGAGGTAGCTTGGCAGGCTCACTTCGTTAAGAATATGTTCATCCAGCCGACCGATGAGGAGTTGGAGAACTTCGAGCCGAACTTCGTCATCTACAATGCTTCCAAAGCGAAAGTAGAGAACTACAAAGAGCTCGGTCTGAACAGCGAGACTTGCGTAGCTTTCAACACCACAAGCCGTGAGCAGGTGATCATCAACACCTGGTATGGCGGTGAGATGAAGAAAGGTATGTTCTCGATGCAGAACTACTACCTGCCGCTCCGTGGCATCGCTTCGATGCACTGCTCCGCTAACACCGACATGGAGGGCAAGAACACCGCTATCTTCTTCGGTCTCTCCGGTACCGGTAAGACTACCCTTTCTACCGACCCGAAACGTCTCCTTATCGGTGACGACGAGCACGGATGGGACGATGAGGGCGTATTCAACCTCGAAGGTGGTTGCTATGCAAAAGTCATCAACCTCGACAAAGAGTCCGAGCCGGATATCTACAACGCTATCCGCCGCAATGCCCTGCTCGAGAACGTAACCGTGGACGCTAACGGAAAAATCGATTTCGCGGACAAGAGCGTAACCGAGAACACCCGTGTAAGTTATCCGATTAACCATATCGAGAAGATCGTTCGCCCGATCTCTGCAGGTCCTGCAGCTAAGAACGTCATCTTCCTCTCCGCTGACGCTTTCGGCGTTCTGCCTCCTGTATCGATCCTGACTCCGGAACAGACAAAGTACTACTTCCTGAGCGGTTTCACCGCTAAGTTGGCTGGTACCGAGCGTGGTATCACCGAGCCGACTCCGACTTTCTCCGCTTGCTTCGGTCAAGCTTTCTTGGAGCTCCATCCGACGAAATATGCTGAGGAACTCGTGAAGAAAATGGAGAAATCCGGTGCAAAAGCATATCTGGTTAACACCGGTTGGAATGGTACCGGCAAGCGTATCTCGATTCGCGACACCCGTGGTATCATCGACGCTATCCTCGGTGGTGATATCCTCACCGCTCCGACGAAGAAGATCCCGTACTTCAACTTCGAAGTACCGACCGCTTTGCCGGGCGTTGATCCTGCTATCCTTGATCCGCGTGACACCTACAAAGATGCAGCAGAGTGGGAAGTTAAAGCAAAAGACCTCGCAGCTCGCTTCATCAAGAACTTCGACAAATATACGTCGAACGAAGCCGGCAAGGCACTCGTTGCAGCAGGTCCGCAACTATAAGAGAATCCGCCAATCATAGCGGATACAATAAAAATCAGGCGCCCTCAGAAAGGACGCCTGATTTTTTATTCTACATCATATGTCTCCATCTCCCGGTCTATCCGATCCACCTGGGTCTTGATGATATTCTTTGAAACCAAGATCATCATTGCGCAGACCACCGCAGGCAGCACAATCATGTAGTTCGGATAAAGCGTTGTGTAATGCAAATCTGCCAATTTGAGCGCGTAATACACCACCAACACATAATAGAACCCCGCTACAACAGCAGTAATATAGGTTACTGTCAGACGCAAACGCGTGCTAAAGAAGGTCAAAAGACTCAGAATGCAGCCCCATAACATAGCTTTATTACACAGATAAAACCATTTGACAGAAGTAGTAGCCGTAATCTCACCTACTCCCGTTTTGAGGTCTGTTTGCGTCACATAAAAGGTCTTTTGGTTCATCGAAAAACTGCGGACATAAATGATACCTTTATCGTCCTGAAAATTGAACACAGGATGCATAAAAAGCAGCATCGATGCCATGATCGCCACCACAGTGTACGCCAAACGGCGATACAGGGCGTTTAATTCCCCATAATCAAAGAATTGACTCATAATTGTACTAATTTCGGCTGCAAAAGTACTGCTTTTTTTTTAAATAAGCAAATTTTTTTGATTTTTCTTGCGTATGTGAAATATTTTTTGTACCTTTGCGCACTTTTTGTGTGTCGTGCGCGAAGACGCGCGCTATGTACACACGGAAATTAAAGCATATTATTAATTATAAATAAATACAAAAACAATTATGCAAAACAAAGGACTTGTTAGAATTTTGGCTGTGTGCCTTGCGTTGGTATGCGCCTTCTACCTGTCGTTCTCTTTGGTGACGAGCCATTATGACAAGGCCGCCAAAGAGTTCGCAGCCGGTGATGCAGTAAAAGAGTACCAGTACTTGGATTCGATTGCTGCGAAAAAAGTATGGTTCGGTTACACGCTCAAAGAGTGCCGTGAGAAAGAGATCAATCTCGGTTTGGACTTGAAGGGCGGTATGAACGTAACGATGGAGGTTTCCGTTCCGGACATCTTGGATGCTCTTTCCGGACACAATGAGACCCCGAACTACAAAGAGGCATTAGCTCTCGCAAAACAAAAACAAAAATCAAGCGGTGCAGATTTCGTAACGCTCTTTATCGAGTCATTCAAAGAAGTAGATCCGCAAGGTCAGTTGGCATCTATCTTCTCGACTTTCGAATTGAAGGACAAAGTGACGTTAACCTCGACGAACGCAGAGGTGGAGAAAGTAATCCGCGAGGAAGTGGACGGTGCTATTCAGAACTCGTTCAATGTGCTCCGTACGCGTATCGACCGTTTCGGTGTTGTTCAGCCGAACATCCAGAAACTGGCTCAACCGGGTCGTATTCTGATTGAGCTCCCGGGTATCAAAGAGCCGGAGCGCGTTCGTAAACTCCTTCAAGGTTCCGCTAACCTGGAGTTCTGGGAGACCTACGAGGCTTCCGAATTGCTGCCGATGTTAGCGCAGATCAACCGTGAGTTCGCTGCAACTGAAGTACAAAGCGACGACGCACAAGGTGCACAGGAAGAGACTGAGGAGGTACAAAGTGACAAAGTACAAAGTACAAATGCAGAGGGAGATGAGTTGGCTGAGTTGTTAGGTGATTCTACTACCGCTGCAGAGACCGATCAGGCTGCTCAGATTGCTGAGTACAAGAAGACCAACCCCTTGTTCGCTATCCTCAACCCGTCTATCAACCAAGCCGGACAGGCTTACCGCGGTCCGGTAATCGGTACCGTTCATTATGTTGATACCGCGAAAGTGAACGCCATGCTGAACTCTCAGATTGCAAAAGCCGTTCTGCCGCGTGACGCACGTTTCTACTGGACGGTTAAAGCTATTGACGAAGCAAACGCTTACTATCAGCTTGTAGTTCTCAAGGCACAGCGTGACGGTCGTGCTTCGCTCGAAGGTGACGTCATCACAGATGCTCGCGCAGACTTCTCGCAGATCAGCGCATATGCAAACGTATCTATGTCTATGAACGCTGAGGGCGCTAAGACCTGGCAGCGTCTGACCAAAGATAACATCGGCAAATCGGTAGCTATCGTGCTTGACGGTTATGTATATTCGTTCCCGACCGTACAGAGCGAGATTGCCGGCGGTAACAGCCAGATCACCGGTAACTTCACTGTAGAAGAGGCAAAAGACTTGGCAAACACCTTGAAGTCCGGTAAGATGCCGGCTCCGGCTCGTATCATCGAGGAGAGCGTGGTAGGTCCGTCTCTGGGTCGTGAGGCTATTCAGTCGGGTCTCTGGTCATTCGTTCTCGGTTTCTGCCTCATCCTGATCTACATGATCTTCTACTACGGTTGGATCCCGGGTCTGATTGCCGACGCTGCGTTGTTTTGCAACGTATTCCTGTTGGTAGGTATTCTCTCTTCGTTCAGCGCTGTACTGACGCTGCCGGGTATTGCGGGTATCGTCCTGACGATGGGTTGTGCGGTCGATGGTAACGTGCTGATTTATGAGCGTATCCGTGAAGAGCTTCGTGCCGGTAAAGGTATGCGCAAAGCAATTGAGGACGGTTTCAAGGGTGCCATCAGTGCTATCGTGGATGCGAACGTGACTTCGTTCCTAACCGGTGCTATCTTGGCTATCTTCGGTACCGGTCCTATCAAGGGCTTCGCTGTTACCTACATGATCGGTATCATCTCTTCGTTCCTGACCGCTGTGTTCATCACCCGTCTGTTGCTCGAAGATTATGCTAACCGCGACAACGCCAAAGAGTTGAGTTTTACCACTCGTCTGATGAAGAACTTCCTCCAGAATATACATTTCGATTTCGTGGCTGCGCGCAAATGGGCTTACTGCCTGTCGGGCGCATTGGTTATCTTCGCTATTCTGGGTCTGGAGCCGCATATCTTCGGTAAACTGAACCTCGGTATTGATTTCTCAGGAGGACGTAACTATGTTGTCCGTTTCGACCGGAATATCAACACCCAGGATGTACGCGAGAGCCTTGATAAGACTTTCAGCGCTACGCTGGAGGACGGCGAACTCTTCTCTCTGAATGTGATAACCTACGGTAACGACGCTAACCAAGTACGTATCTCCACCAACTACCGTATCCACGAGGAGACTGCAGAGGCTGACGAGGCGATTGAGGCACTGCTCTACGAGGGCTGCAAACCGTTCCTGAGCGACAATATCACCTTCGATGATTTCCGCTCCACCGAGTCGAACGCAGAGGTAGGTATCATGCAGAGCCAGAAAGTAGGTCCTGCTATTGCAGATGATATCAAGACCAGCGCTGTTTGGGCTGTGCTCGCTGCATTGGCAGTGATCTTCCTCTATATCCTGCTCCGATTCCGCAACTTCGCTTATTCCGTAGGTGCTATCGCTGCTTTGGCGCACGATACCGTGATCATCCTCGGTCTGTATGCTATCCTCTGGAAGATCATGCCGTTCTCCATGGAGATTGACCAAGCCTTCATCGCTGCTATCCTGACCGTCATCGGTTATTCTATCAACGATACCGTGGTCATCTTCGACCGTGTACGTGAGTACAACACGCTCTATCCAAAGCGTGATCGCCACGTGAACATCAACGACGCTTTGAACAACACGCTCAGCCGTACGTTCTCGACCTCTATGAGTACGTTCGTAGTATTGTTGGCAATCTTCGCATTCGGCGGTGAGACGATCCAAGGCTTCGTATTCGCGCTCCTCATGGGTGTGATCGTAGGTACTTACTCGTCTGTGTTCATCGCTTCGCCGATCGCTTATGACATCCAGATGGCACAAGCTAAACGCGCGGAGAAAAAAGCAGAATTGAAGAAATAATCAGTAAATGGTAAATCATGAGTAATGATTTTCTGAAATTCGCAGTTTCGCAGGGTCTTAACTCCATGCATGTTGAGAATGTTATGTCTCGCAGCATGGATGAGACCCGCGCGAGCAGCGGATATATCTCACCTACTATCTTAGAGGAGCGTCAATTGAACATGACGCAGATGGACGTCTTCAGCCGTCTGATGATGGACCGTGTTATTTTTCTCGGAACGGAGATCAATGACTACACGGCAAACGTCATTCAGGCCCAGCTGCTCTATCTGGACTCAGTTGACAGCGAGCGCGATATCAATCTGTATCTGAATACACCGGGCGGTTCGGTTTATGCCGGACTCGGTATCTACGACACCATGCAGTTTGTCAAGGCACGTGTCTCGACGATCTGTACGGGTTTGGCGGCATCGATGGGCGCAGTGCTCTTGGTAGCCGGCGAACAAGGAATGCGTGCTGCATTGCCGCATAGCCGTGTGATGATCCATCAACCCCTTGGAGGTATTCAAGGTCAGGCAAGCGATATAGAGATCACTGCCAAAGAGATTCTCAAACTCAAAGACGAACTCTATCAGATCATCTCGGAACATTCCGGACAATCAATAGAGCTGATTCGTCAAGATGCCGACCGAGACCACTGGATGACCTCCAAAGAGGCTCTCGCCTACGGCATGATCGACAAACTCTATATCCATAAAGAGTAAGACTAATGGGTAAGAAAAATAATAATAACGCGTGTAGTTTCTGCGGACGAGTCATGCCGGCGATGTTCTCCGGTATCAACGAAGATGTGCTGATTTGTAATGAATGTATCGAATCGGGCCATCGGATGGTTGCGAATATACCTACCGCGACCAAGTCCAAAGACAACTCCCTTCGTCTGGAAACACTTCCTACGCCACAAGGCATAAAGGATTTTCTGGATCAATACGTCATCGGTCAGGACAACGCAAAACGAAACCTCTCTGTGGCTGTTTATAATCACTATAAACGTTTATTGCAGGAAGATTCAAACGATGATGTGGAGATTGAGAAGAGCAATATTCTGCTGGTTGGTTCAACCGGTACCGGTAAGACCCTTCTGGCACGTACGATAGCTAAGATGCTCAAAGTGCCCTTCGCTATCGGCGATGCAACATCTCTGACGCAAGCAGGTTACGTAGGAGAAGATGTGGAATCCATCCTCGTACGTCTACTGCAGAACTCCGATTATGATGTAAAGAAAGCAGAGCGAGGCATCGTCTTCATTGATGAGATCGATAAGATTGCCCGTAAGTCGGAGAACCCCTCTATCACACGCGATGTGAGCGGAGAAGGAGTGCAACAGAGTCTGCTGAAAATGCTGGAGGGCTCGGTGATGAACGTGCCGCCTCAAGGGGGACGCAAGCACCCCGATCAGGAGTATATCCACCTCGACACGCGAAACATCCTCTTTATCTGCGGTGGGGCTTTCGATGGCATAGAGCGTAAGATCTCCCAACGAATGAACACACAGGTGGTCGGTTTTGCCGCGCAAGAGAAAGTAGCACAGGTGGACAAGAACAATCTGCTGCAATATATTGCTCCGCAGGACCTCAGAGCCTATGGACTGATTCCTGAGATCATCGGTCGTTTGCCTGTATTGACATACCTTCAACCGCTGGATCGGGAGGCATTGCGTAACATCCTTACAGAGCCGAAGAACGCCCTGACCAAGCAGTACAAGAAACTGATGGCTATGGATGGTGTGGATCTCCGTTTTGAAGATGAGGCGTTGGATTATATCGTGGATAAAGCGATGGAAAACAAATTAGGCGCACGTGGGCTGCGCGGTCTGATGGAAGCAGTGATGACGGATCTGATGTTCGAACTGCCGAGCCATAAACAAATCGGGCACACGGAGACGTTCACCGTCACACGCTTATACGCAGAGCAGAAACTGAGAAGGGAAAAACTGATAAGATTAAAAAACGCGGTTTGACACCGCGTTTTTTAATGCTCTACAGGTAGCGTGAAACCACTATAGACAATCTCGAAATCGGTTCCGTTCTTGGCAGATTCAATCTGTGTGACAGACATCGTCTCCTGTTGACGAACAGAGGAATAATTGGTAACAGCGTTTCCGCTAACGGCGTTCAGACTGACAGGTACCAGCATCATCTGCAACTGATCAATATGCGTATCTTGGCGCAGTTGGTTGGTAATAAAATCAGACAGATCGTAGTTGTAGTAATAGATTGACTCACCTGTTGCATCCTTTCCTTGAATCAATGGACTGAGCAACGCACAGGTATCTGACGGCAACTCCTTATTGGCAAAGAATCGCTCCATACTGCTCTCTTTGATGAGCAGCATATACGATGCCGGTTGTAACCAATCATTACGTTGTTTTTGCGATTCTGAACCCTTATATACATTCGTCACATCAATTCGCACCTCCGCCTTGTTGACATAAGGACGTCGCAAGGTGTCTTCCTCGCCGTTGATTTCTCCAATCATATGACTCATGATCGAATCAGTGATTCTCCCCAGAGGAAAGACTAATCGCGTATACGCACACGCTGGCGAAATAATATAGTTATAGGTGTCGGAATCTTTTTTCAGGTTCTCGATAGTCAAATGCTTGTCCTCATACGTCAACTGGTTGACCGTTCGCACCTCCGAGTTGGCGTAGAATGCTTTCATATCATTCACAGTCGTGTCCCTGCCCGCTTTGGAATAAGAGAAATGGTAATACACGCCTAACGCAATCGTGGAAATATTCAGCATCGTAGAGGATCCGAAAGAACTCTCCAGCAACAAACCCATAAATTGCTTGTTGAAAGTATCCTGATTCTCGAACGACCGGATGGACCAGAAATAGTTCTGGAACTCCTCATTGACCCGCATTTTCAACATCGGAATATAGACCCCATCGCTATTCTTGATTGAATCCAATTTCTCGGTTGCGACCACGATGCGGCGATTGGTCAAAATGGGTTTCTCCCGCGTGCAATAATCATCTATATTCAGATCCGTCGGATAAACGGTTGAGTAGTTGAAGGTCGCCTTATCCATCTGATAAGCATCCACCGCCAACGCTGCGTTCGGATCACCCGTCCAAGAGTCATAATAAACAAACAGGAACATGGAGTCCACCTCCGCATTCTTCGGATATGAGTAACCATCCGGACATGCCAACTGGGTCAACACCGAGCCGCGCAAGGTACCATAATCGGTCTCCATCTCGCCTAACAAGAACGAATCGGCTTGAGAAACGATGGCCTTGCAACTATCTATCATCGACGCCAAAGGAAAAGTATCAACATACACCACAATCGCATCATCCTTATCCAGCACACCGCTACCAGCGCTGGTCACATCGTCCCGGCATGCCGTCCAACAGCACACCAAGGCGACTAAAATACTCATGAAAGCAAACCTTCTATTCATGCTCCTCCAATAAAGTCTGGTAGAAATCCCAATGACGTTTGCACTGCTCCGTCAAATCCTCGGTCGCCCCATAGGGCAGTATAGGTTTGCCCTTCGTCTCGGCATAGTTCATCAAACGCTGGTTTACCCGCTGAGAAGCAAACACAATAGCGTCCGAGAAATCGATCGCCAGACGCATCAACTCTTCGTAACCCACCGGGAAACCGGCTATCGAACGAACGTCCGTATTCGCGATTCCTTCTATACGTAACTTATCCGCAAAACGTGTCGGGAAAGGTTTCTGATACTCGTTGTCGTCCAACATCAATACAATCTTCGAATTAGCAAAGAACGGCTCATCGCTGAACGCCTTCTTCAGATATAAAGGAGCCAACGCACTCATCCAACCGGAGCACAAGATGATGTTTGGTGTCCAACGCAATTTCTTCACCGTCTCAATCACTCCGCGCGCATAGAAAATAACACGGTCGTCATTGTCCGCATATTCATTTCCGGCTTCGTCCATTACGCCCTTGCGACGATGGAATAAATCGTCATTGTCTATGAAATAGATCTGAATACGAGCCGTCTGAATCGAAGCTACCTTGATCAACAACGGGTGATCAGACTCCTCGATGATCAGGTTCATACCAGAAAGACGAATCACTTCATGCAACTGATTACGACGCTCATTGATCTCGCCGAACTTGGGCATGAACGTACGCGTCTCATATCCATGAGACTGGAAGTACTCCGGTAATTGACGATTGAGCAGCCTAATTGGCGTCTCTTCTGCCAGGTAAGGGGTTATCTCTTGAGAGATAAACAGGATACGTTTCGGCTCTTTCATAGGCATACATTCTTTGCTTTTCGGTGCAAAGTTACAAAAAAAATTTGATATATGCAAAAAAAAGTGCATTTTTAATCGTTTTTGCTTGCAAAATAAGAAAAAATTCTTTAACTTTGCACGTTTTTTTGAAATAAATAGCTATTTATATGCAAATTATTACCACAAAGAGTGCTTTACAAGCCGTTGTTAAGGCTTGCAAGCAGGAAAACAAAACAATCGGCTTAGTGCCCACCATGGGAGCGCTGCATAACGGTCATGCCAGCCTGGTCAAACGTGCGGTAGAGGAAAACGACATCTGCATCGTGTCCGTTTTTGTAAACCCGACCCAGTTTAACAACAAGGAGGATCTCGCCAAGTATCCGCGTAACATAGAGCGCGATGCAAAACTGCTGGAATCAATCGGAGCGGACTACGTCTTCGCACCCACCCCGGAAGAGATGTATTCGGCGGAGGAGATGAACACCACTTTTGAGTTTGACTTTGCCGGTTTAGACAAGGTCATGGAAGGCAAAATGCGCCCGGGACATTTCAACGGTGTCGTACAAGTAGTGAGCCGCCTGTTCTACCTCACCCAACCCGACAAAGGATATTTCGGAGAGAAAGATTTCCAACAATTGGCGATCATCCATCATATGGTAGAGCGCAGTTCGCTGGCAGGCACATTCGGTCCGCTGCAGATTATCGATTGCCCGATTGTGCGCGAGGATTCAGGTTTGGCGCTCTCAAGCCGCAATGAACGCCTGTCTGCGGAGGAGAAACAGACAGCTCTCGCTATCTCCAAGACTCTTTTTAAGTCGCTCGAATGGGCTAAATCAGCCTCGGTAACTGAGGTACAACAACGCGTTATTGACACCCTCAATGCCGTTCCGGGTTTGGAAGTGGAGTACTACGAGATTGTCGATCAAACCACCCTCTTGCCGACCGATACCTTTAACCACGCCATCGGCTGCATCACCGTTTATTGCGGACCTGTTCGTCTGATTGACAATATCAAATATTAAGTATGCGCATTGTTTGCGACGCATATATTCCGTTTCTGCTTGAAGCCGTTCGAAAAGAATGGCCTCAAGTGGAGATTATTCCGTTGAAACCGGAAGAAATCAACACTTCTTCCATCCGCAACGCAGATATTCTGGTAGTCCGAACGCGCACCAAGGTGGACGAAAAACTGCTCTCCGGTTCGTCTGTTCGTCTTGTCTGTACCGCTACTATCGGCTTTGACCATATTGACACCGCTTATTGCGAGGCGCAAGGTATCCGCTGGATGGCTTGTTCGGGTTGCAACGCACAGGCCGTCTGCGACTACATTGAGGAAGCCATCGATGAAGTACAAAGTACAAAGGAGACGACGATCGGAATTGTCGGCGTAGGACATGTAGGAAGTCTTGTAGCGCAAATGGCAGAGCGACGAGGAATGAAAGTGCTCCTCAATGATCCGCCTAAAGGAATAGGCATCCCCCTCGACGGGATCGCACAAAAATGTGATATCATCACCTTCCATGTCCCCATCGACCAAACAACCTACCACCTCTGCGATGAAGCGTTTCTGGCGAAATGCAAACCCAATGCTTTGATCATCAACGCAGCGCGAGGAGGTGTCGTGGACGAAGCAGCTCTGCTGCATAGCGGACACCCGTTCATTCTGGACACATGGGAGAACGAACCGGACATCCATCAGGAAGTGGTTAAACAGGCATTGCGCGCTTCCATGCATATAGCCGGCTATTCAGTAGAGGGCAAACGAAACGCAACCCGAATGTGCCTGAACGAAATAGCAGAGATGTTTGGTTTACCACAAATCAAGATTATCGGATCACAAGATCACGTGACCACGACTGCCCAAAACAAAAACAACGAGCCTTGGCTCGCTGCTATCACACATTCTTTAAAAGCGCATCCTGAGCAGTTTGAGACACTGCGCAAGAACTATCCCTTACGATAACCGCGCTTCTTTCATCACTTTGGCTACCTCCCGTTTGTCATCCGCCTCGCGCAAGGACTGACGCTTGTCGTACGTGTGCTTGCCCTGACAGAGTGCAATTTCCATCTTCGCCAACCCTTTCTCGTTGATAAACAGCGCTAACGGGATAATGGTCTTTCCCGTATCTTTTGTCGCTTTCTCCAACTTGCGGATCTCGCGGCGTTGCAGCAGTAATTTGCGATCCCGCTTGGCTTCATGGTTAGCATAACTGCCAAAACGGTACTCAGCAATGTGCATCTGTTTGACGAAGATCTCTCCATGCTCAATCGCACACCACGAATCAACCAGCGAAGCTTTTCCCTCGCGGATGGATTTGATTTCGGTACCAAACAACTGAATACCGGCAGTATAGCGATCCAAGATGATATACTCGAATTTCGCCCGCTTATTCAATATCCGTATGTCGCTCTTTCTATTCATTGGATGACTCCTTCGAATCGGACACTTCGTCACTTTGTACCTTGTCGCTTAGTACTTTTTTATACTTCTTCTGTCGCTGTTCCCAACGCTCACGAGCATACTGCTGCATGTCAATGACCGTATCGTTCTCGTCGATGATCTCCAGACCGAAGATCGTCTCAATAATATCTTCAAGCGTCAAAATACCTACAAAACAGCCGTATTCATCGATGATTTGTGCGATTTGACTTTTCTGCTTGAGCATCGAATCGAAGATCACACCCAAAGTCAGATCCTGGTCAAAAGCAGGCAATGAACGTTTCAAACCTCCGAGCGTCTTGCGGAAATGATCTTCCGCTAACTCTTCCAATGCCTCATTGCGCAGCACATAGCCTGTGATATACTCCGGCGACTCAGGTTTATAGAGCGGAATACGCGAAAAATGGTCGTACTCGTCATTGTCGTAATAAGCTCGCAGCGTCATGTTCTCCGGAGCAATCTTCGCTACCACACGCGGTGTCATCACATCATACGCATGGATCGAATCCAAACGCATCAGGTTCGAGAAAATCTTATTCTCATCCTCATCCACTACGCCTTCTTCTTCACCTACATTCACCATCGAAAGCACCTCTTCACGACTCACAGATGGCTCGTCCTCATTCTCCGGAAATGCACGGGTAATCAACTCCACAAGCAACACCAAAGGATATAAAAGGATGATTAACAGACGGATAGTACGTGCGGCAAAACCCATTAACTGACGCCAATAAGTCGTTCCGATCACCTTCGGAACTATCTCAGAGAAAATCAGGATACATAAGGTCATCACCAGCGAAACCGTCAAACCGAACCATTTGCTGTCACTGATAGACGATGCCTGCATTCCCACTCCGGCAGCTCCGATCGTATTCGCTATCGTGTTTAACGAAAGAATAGCCGCCAAAGGACGACTCGTGTCCTCCTTATAGGCGCTCATCAGCTTGGCTGGAGCATAACCTTCTTCTTCGCGGAGGTTGATATAACTAAGCGATGTAGACATCAGCACTGACTCCAGAACGGAGCACAGAAAACTGACACTCATTGCGCCGAATAAAAACAAAAATAAAAGTCCCATAATCTAAATCGGGTACAAAAGTACTGCTTTTTTTTGATATATGCAAAAAAAAACGCCTTATTCAGCGTTTTTCTGCACTCCTTTGCGTATGTCGTCTATAACCATCGAAGCCAAAGTGCATCCAAAAACAGCCGTTACTGGCATCAACGAACCGCGTGCTTCGCATTTTTGCGCTTGTTCGGCAGAATAGACGCATTTCACTTTCCTGTAGGGTCTCCTGTCCAACCGTTTCATCCGCGCGCGCACTGCTTTCGCTAAAGCATCACCATGGATAGACATCAACTCACCCGTAGTCACCTGGGTCGGATCAAAACGCAAAGCTGCACCCATCGAACTGAAGATCTTCACCCCTCGCGTGCGCGTGCATTTTAATATAAGGTCTGTCTTGGCGGCTACATCATCTATCGCATCTATCACGTAGTCGTACTCCGAAAGAGCCTCTCCAAAATCTTCCCCTGTAGGGAAGGACTTGTTATTATCCACTTCTTTTAAAGAGGGGCAGGGGGAGGGCTGGTACATGGAATAAATCGCCTCAATCTCCGCCTCGGGGTTAATAGTCAGCAAACGAGCCTTCAGCGCTTCCACTTTCGGTTGACCGATCGTTTCACGCGTAGCAGGCAACTGACGATTGATATTCGACTCCTGAACCACATCGCCATCCACGATTGTCAGATGCTGCAATCCGGTTCGAATAAGTGCCTCAGCACACCACGAACCGACACCGCCAACCCCAAAAAGAATGACACGTACACGGCGCAATTCGCTCATCACTTCTTCGCCTAACAAAACCTCACTTCTGCAAAAAAATTCACTCATAATTAACCATTTTGGGTGCAAAATTACAAAAAAATACGTATTTACGCAAAAAAAACGCCTAAAAATTTGCTCAATTCAAAAAAAAGCAGTATTTTTGCACGCTTTTTCAGTCGAATAAGCTAAAAACAAAAAAATCGGGATGTAAACCAGCGAAGCGTTTGCAGACCGAAAAGCGTAGCATGACACGTAGCGTTATACAAGCGTGAAACGCGCAGTCACGCAAGTGTCAATGCAAGCGCGAGCCCAGGTGGCGGAATTGGTAGACGCGTTGGTCTCAAACACCAATGGGAAACCGTGCCGGTTCGATCCCGGCCCTGGGTACAAGAAAGGAGGTGTATGCAATGATTATCGTTCCTGTTAAAGAAGGTGAGAACATCGAGCGCGCGATTAAGAAATTCAAACGCAAATTCGATAAGACGGGTGTCGTAAAAGAGCTCCGTCGTCGTCAGCAATTCGACAAACCGAGTGAGCTGAAGCGAATCAAGATGGCACATGCGAAATATGTGCAGTCGTTGCACGCTCACGACGATATGTAATAAAAAGAGTCCCTTTCGGACTCTTTTTTTTATTGACAAATACCCACCATACATCGTACATCGTACATCTGTCCTTCGTACATCTAACTGATTTCTCCCCAGTTATAGCTCTGCGTGACGCGGAGTATATCTAATTGACGCTTATAAATCCGGTTCATCTCGTCCTCAAGCAGAGGATCCTTATCAAGAATATCCTTCGCCGCCTCACGCGTCAAGGCAACCATTCTTCCGTCTGTCGCCAGATTAGCTATGTGCAACTCAAACGGGGTGCCGGACTGTAACGTCCCCTGCATATCACCCGGACCGCGCAACTGCAAATCCGCCTCCGCGATGCGGAAACCGTCGTTAGTCTCCACCATGATATTCATTCGCTTGCGGGTATCTGCACTTATCTCATTGTCTGTCAGTAAGATACAATAACTCTGATCCCCGCCGCGCCCTACTCTGCCGCGCAACTGATGCAACTGACTCAGACCAAACCGCTCGGCATTCTGAATCATCATCACAGTCGCATTCGGCACATTAACGCCCACCTCGATTACCGTCGTCGCCACCAGAATCTGCGTCTCTCCACTCGCAAAACGCTGCATCTGAAGATCCTTGTCCGCCGCCTTCATCTGACCGTGAACCATCGAGATCTTATACCCCGGCAAAGCCTCACACAGTTCATTAAAACCGTTCTCCAGATCCATCAGATCCATCTTCTCATTCTCCTTGATAAGCGGATAAACAACGTAAATCTGCCTGCCCGCCTCGATTTGGTTTTTCATGAACGAATAGACCTGCGCACGACGCTTGATATCATAATGAATTGTCTGAACAGGCTTACGTCCGGGCGGCAACTCATCAATGATACTGACCTGCAAATCCCCATAAACGGTCATCGCCAAAGTACGCGGAATAGGCGTCGCCGTCATCACCAGAATATGCGGAGGGAGCTGATTCTTAGTCCATAACTTCGCCCTTTGCGCCACGCCGAAACGATGCTGCTCGTCAATAACCACAAAGCCGAGGTTCTGCCACTGAACGGCATCCTCCAACAACGCGTGCGTACCTATTAATATATGGATCGTACCGTTCATCAGCCCGTTATGAATCGGCACACGGTTCTTCGCCGTCGTCGAACCCGTTAATAAAGCGATACTTACATGGCTATCCTTTGTACCTTGTACATCGTTACTTTGTACATTATTAAGCGGAGCTAAAAATGCTTTCAGCGTCTCATAATGCTGATTTGCAAGGATTTCCGTCGGAGCCATGATACATGCCTGATAACCGTTATCCACTGCCAACAGACAGCATAACAATGCTACTAAAGTCTTACCCGAACCCACATCGCCTTGCAGCAAACGGTTCATCTGATGACCGGACTTGAGGTCATCGTGGATCTCATGAATCACCCTTTTCTGTGCACCTGTCAGCTCGAATGGCAAGGACCGATACAACGCGTGAAAACGACTACCCACCATCGGCATCGCAAAACCCGGATACTGCTCGCGACGCTTCATCTGCCTCAGAATCTGCAATTGCACATAAAACAGCTCCTCGAACTTCAACCTCGCCCGGGCATTCTGCATCGCTAACGTATCCTTGGGGAAATGCACATTGACCAAAGCCTCCGACAGACTCATCAACCGGTATTTCTGTAACACATCCGCGCCGATCGTATCGGGCACACCCATCTTCAAGTCCGGCAACAACTCCGCCACGATTGAACGTATCACTTTCGAGTTCAAGCCATGCTTCTTCATCGTCTCAGTCGTGTTGTAATACGGCTCCAGACCCTGCGTCATCTCAGACGTCACTTTATCCCAAGGTGTCAACTCCGGATGAACAAAATTGAATAGGTGATTGAACCGCGAAGGCTTACCGAAAAGCAGATACTTCACTCCTCGCTGCAACTTCACGTACTTAACCCCCTGAAACCACACCAGCTCACACTGATGCGTTCCATCATTGAATGTAGCGCTTAACCGCTGGGACTTTCCGATGCCTATCGTGTGCCATTCGGTCACTTCACCCACAATCTGCACGTATGTATCCTCGTCCTCCAACTCCGCAATCTTATAAAACCTGCTTCGGTCGATATACTTGTACGGATACTGACGCAACATATCGAGCGCAGTGTTCACACCAAGCTCTTTACGAAGAATGTCGGCACGCTTAGCACCGACATTCTTACAATACGTTATATCTCTGTAGGATAACTCCATTGAGATTTACAGATGAACACTTTCCAATCGTCAATATTACTGCAACTTGAAGTTAACAGGCACGGTATATTTCACGCGAACGGCTTTTCCACGCTGCTTACCGGGTTTCCATTTCGGCATCGACTTGATGACGCGAACTGCCTCCTTATCCAGAGAAGCATCGCCACCCGAACGAACAACCTCTACATCAACAATCGAACCGTCTTTGTTTACCACGAACTGGCAGATTACACGGCCCTGAATACCGTTCTCTTGAGCAATAACAGGATACTTAACGTTCTCGCTCAGATACTTGAATAACGCTTGCTGTCCACCCGGGAACTCTGGCATCGACTCAACAACCACGAAGACTACTTCTTCTTCCTCTTCCTCGACCGGAGCCTCTACCGGAGCTGCGATAACTACCTCTTGCTCCTTGTCATCCTCGGTGTTCACCTCGATGGACTCGGTCTCGACGTTATCCTCTACTACGTTCAGCACTTCCACTTCCTGTACGGCAGGAGGGGGAGGGGGAGGAGGAGTCTCTTGACTCGTTTGCTGAATGTCTACTTCTTCCTCAAAGAGGAATTCCGTGTCCGTCACCTCATACTTGGTGACCTCGCGCTCAGTCCACTCAAGCGCCACATAAACGAGGCTGAGCACGAAAACCAAACCCATCAATACATAGACGAGTTTGTCCTTCTCCAAACTGGCTTTTTCTGATTTTTTAACTTGCATATGCTGTGTTTTTTGGTTCGTTGAATCGAAATCGGCTACAAAGGTACAACTTTTTTTTTATTTATGCAAATAAAATGTAAAAAATTTGCCTTATATACCATAAAATTGCCTTATACCACCGAAAATGGAACCGTCCTGAGTACTTTTTATCCAACCAATACCACATTCGGAGACGTTCTCGCTTATACTGCAACTGCCCCTTCAAGCTCTGCGGATTGGACACCGACGAATGAACACGCCACACTGCCGTTCGAACACCTAAATATCCGAACTTAGTGTACTGCGAAAAAATACCATATAACGGGTAGTCCAATACCGGAAAATCCTGCTGCTCCAATTCGTCCAAATCCGCTTTCTGCAATAGTTCTGACCGAAAAAGAACGGTGCAATTAGTCTGCTTAGCGCCGCTCAGACCATACGTCTCGCTCAGATCCCCCTCAGGAATCGCCTCGTCTCCTTGCGTTTGCTCTGCCGTATGTACCAAACCCACCTCTGCGTGTTTTCGCAAATACTCAGTCTGGAGTTGCAACTTATGCGAATCGGTCCAATAATCATCGCCGTCCAGCATCGCGATATATTCAGCCCCGTCCGCCATAATCCGGCGATATAGGTCTAACGTGTTCGATACCAGCCCCATGTTTTGCTCCCGCCGGATATAAACGATGCGCGCGTCGGTAGCTACAAAACGTTCACAAACAGCCTGCGTTCCATCCGTTGATGCATCATCGCCGATATAGACACGCACCGACTCATCGCATTTCTGGCACAACACACTCTCTATCGCCCGCGCGATATATGCCTCATTATTATATGTCGCGATGCATACAGCTATCATATACCTCAATGAGTCTCTTTCCTATTGTCTCTGACGCAAAACGCCCTGCCTTATGATGGCGGACTTCTAACGGCTCAAAGCAAATGGCTTCCAAAAACTCCGCGAACTTACCGGCTTTGTTTTGTGCAATCTCTTGCGGAACAAGTATGTCCGCCACTTCCGGAGCTATTCCAACGGGAGTACTCAAAATCGGCAAACCCGCTGCTAACGCCTCTGCCAGAACCACACCGTACGTCTCATAACGACTGCTCAGCACAAAAGCATCTGCCTCATGCATCCTTTCCGCTACCTCCCGAGGCGTCAACTCGCCTGTCCATTCCAACAAACCATCAGGTATCTCTAAACTGCCGGCATATTCTCTAACTTCCTCATAATCAACACCTGTACCCACCAGCACTAACTTCCAGTCTTTCCGTTTCTCGCTCAGCATCTTTGCAGCCCTCAGCAACCCCTTCACGTTCTTTGCCCGCTCGTCAAAACAACTCACATGCAGAAAGGTCTTCACTCCCTCCCTTCGGGGAAGGGTTGGGGGGCGGTTAAAGAATTCCTCATCCACCACATTATCGATCCGTCCCCATCGTTCATTTTCTATCCCGCAGGCTCGCATCGCTTCTGCCTGACGATCGCTCACCGTCAAGATCATCTCTGCTTTTCGCGCAACGTATTGATAAACCTTTCGCTGCAACCGAGACATTGCCATAAACATCCCGTTCTCCGGCAGATAACCGCTCCAATGTTCCACGATCACATACGGAATACCATATTTCTTTTTCAACCAAAGGGCCAATAGTCCCTGCTTCTGGATGACGTTCAGTTGCACCACATCCGGCATCCATCCTTCGCGACGCAATGCTTTCCATTGATGCCATAAGTCGCACCATCCCTGCGAAAAGATCACCCGCACATCCACCCCCTGCGCACGAACGGCCTCCACGTGTTTCTGCACGAAGAGGCCACTCATCGCGTCTTTCTCAGACGGATACCAGGGTGTAAGAAAAAGAACTTTCAATTTTCAATTTTCAAGATTTTCGCTTGTCGAAAATAATCGTTCGAGCAAAGCGAGATAAGAATTTTCAATTCTACCACATCCCCATTTCCCGTACTTTCTGCCACCAGATAGCCAGCCGGAATATCGGTTTGTAGTATTTCTCCACGGAGTAGTACTTCGTCGGCGAGGAACCGAACTGACGGTAATGTTCCGCTATCCCTTTTTCCATCGACCCCTCGAAATCAAAATGAACATGTTTCTCACGAGCCAATTTCATCGCCTCCAACGCCAGCAACGCACTCGCGCCGGAATCATTGAAGGCAGGATCATAAGCAGGAATCAGATAATACAGATAGTGCTGGTCCCACACCAAAAATGCCGCCGCATAAGGCTGCCCCTCCGCGTTGCATATACTGATGAACTCGCATTGACCCGAACGTCTCGCCTTGCGCTCCAACACCAACAGGAACTCACGCGTGTAACTGATCTGACGTTTGCGGGCAAGAAGGCAACGCGTGTGGAACCGGTAAAAATCCTCGGGATTCATCCCCCGCTCCACATGCAAAACCTGTGCTTTCTGCAACTGACGTCTTTTGTTCTTACTGAACGAACCCACCAGTGTCTCCAAATCGCTCAAATCATCCACACGGTACGTCACCCGCTCTTGAGTCTTGAATCCCAATCCGCGCATCGCGTCAACGCATAGACTGCCCGGCATGTATTTCTGGTAGTAATACGCCAGATGCATACCATCCAACTGCTCTTTGATCTGACGGCACACCTCGGCTGTCTTCCATTTGTCTGCCGTCGTGTCTGCTGTCACCCAGATACCACCGATCGGCGTCTCTTGAGGCATAATTATATATTTGAACCACGCGCGCCTGCGCAATAGATACGGCATCGCCCCAAGGATCTGACCCTGTTCATCTTCCGCCAGCAGTACATCCCACATCTTACCCGCGCAGACAGCATCCATCCACCATGGCATCATGTAAATCGGCACGTACTCCTGCTGACTCACCCATTCTATGTACCGCTCCTTATTGGTCATTTCTTAGTTCCGAAACAATCCGTTGAAGAATCCGCCCTGCTCTTGGCTCTCCGGAGCTGCTTGTGCCTCATCGTTGAAGTTCTCTGAAGCCTCTTCGGACGGCTGATTAGTAACGGCAGACTGCTGATTTCTGTAAATCTCCGGACGATAAAGAATCTGCACATTCTCTGCTATCACCTCTGTCTTACGACGAATCTGTCCGTCTTTCTCCCACGCACGAGTCTTCAACTTACCCTCTACATACACTTTCATGCTCTTCTTGAGGTTCTGCTGTGCCCATTCTGCAAGGTTCCGCCATAAAACGATGGAATGCCATTCCGTTACATCCGGCACTTGAGTACCGTTTTGCATCACATAACCGCGCTCTGTAGTTGCGAGATTAAAATTTGCGATAGCAACGCCGCGATCTAAATAACGTACTTCAGGATCTGCTCCCACGTTGCCGATAAGAATTACTTTGTTTACACTCGACATAATAAATGTGTTAATTAAGATTAAATTTGATTAAATAATTCGGATAAAAAAACCTTTGCGCCTGCAAAGGTACTGCTTTTTTTGCAAATATGCAAATTTATTTACATTTTCATGCCAAAAATTTGCACATTCCGATTTTTTGTTGTACCTTTGCCCCGAAATTAACTTTTAACTCACATACACAATGAAAAAGTTTGCATTCATCTTAATTGGCTGTTTCACAGCCCTTATTATCTCTGTTGCGTTTATCGCATGTGACAAAAAGAACAATTCCCTCAATGGTGGTGGAAACATTGACGGTGGTGGAGGTTCGCAAACCGCTCCCTCACTTGTCGGCACTTGGAAATGCAATCTCGAAGGGGAATACTATTACAACAACACTACAGTTATCATGCTGGAAATCAAAGCCGACTACACAGGCAAATTGACCGTTTGGGATACACGCTATCCGGCGGAAAAGAACATCTGTATTATTAACTGGAAATACATCTACGAAGATGTCATTCGGATCAAAGTAGTCAGCGGATATGCCGGCATTTTTTACGGACAGGGGGAACAAATGGATCTAACCGTCGATTGGTACGGACAAAACACCGTTTACTTCATCCCCAACGATTTAGACTACTCTGATTATTCTTTTGGACCGTTCATCAGACAATAAAATCCTTCCTTTTGTCCTCATCTCCATTGCCTCATTCACCAAGTTCGTCATCTATCGCTTCTTGGTCGATTTGGACAAAGGAATAACGACCGGAGAGTTCATAGCTGCCTATGCCGCTTGTGTATCGGCAGCTATGTTTCTTTCCCTCCCTATCCTCGCCAAAAGAGGCATCCTTACAAGCATTATCATACTCATATTCACAGACTTATGGCTCTTGGCGAATTGCTGGTATTTTGCCGCAAACAACTTCTTCATACAATGGTCTGTCATACTCTTTGCTACCGAACTGAGAGGATTTGAAAACTCCATCTTATCATTCATCGAATGGCAGCATTTCCTCTTTCCTGCCATCACCTTCGCACTTTCATTCTTCCTCATCTTATTCCGCAAAGAGATCAAAAAGGACTCAATTCCAACCAAAACCTGCTGGACAATCCTTCTCATAACGGTAGTCTTGTTCGTCCTTAGTGCCTGCGCAAGATTCACCAACCGACCAGACATCTATGCGGACGCCGACAAATGGTCTGCAAACGAAGAGGAAAACACCTTCCTTCGCACCCATAGTCCACTCGGACACTTGGCATTCGTTCTCTATGGAGGTGTCAAAGAGAGTGTACTTCATCTGCAGTCCGTTCTCCCTTTCACAGAACGGGAAAAAACCATCCTTTCCCAAGTCTGCACAAACCCGCAACCGATCACTCCTCCATCTGCTCATCTCGTCTTTGTACTCGTCGAAAGCCTCGAATCTTGGGCGCTGGAAGCTACCGATATACACGGAGAGTACGTTACACCAAATATCCGCCGCTATATCTGCGAGCACCCTGTTCTATACTGCCGGAATTTGTATTCGCAGCAACAATACGGACGAAGCGGAGACGGACAACTCATCACTCAAACAGGACTCTTACCCCTCCGCAACGGAATAGCCTGTATGAGCCACGGAGATAACACCTATCCAAACTACGCGCATTTTTATCCGAATAGCGTCATCGTCAACCCCTACCAAGGAGTCTGGAACCAACGCGTCACTACACGCTCCTACGGTTACCAGAGACTCCGTGAACCCAAATTCTTCTTCCATGCGAACGACAGCATGGTCTTCCAATGGACCCGCGAAGAACTGTGCACCGCGGATACACCTACTTGCGTCCTCGCTATCACCATCAACACACACGCGCCCTTCAAATCCGTACAACCCAAGCTCACACTGCCGGATTCATACGCTCCCGCGGAACAAAGCTACCTCCAATGCGTACATTATTTCGACCGACAACTCGGACGTTTCCTTTCTTGGGCGGACACTGCTTCTATCATGCAAAACAGCACTCTCGTCATTACCGCTGACCATAATCATTTTCCCGTAACCGACACGCGCGGAACATGTCCGCTCATCATCGCTTCACCCGCTATCACAAAAAAAATAGAAATTGAAACAGCATACCAGATGGACATTTTCCCCACCCTCCTGCATGCCATCAACCAAAACTATTTCTGGCATGGTTTAGGCATCGATCTCTTATCCTCACCTTCCACACCTTTTCCAACCACCCACAACCCTTCCACACCTCTTCCAACTACCCACAACCCTTCCACGCCCTATTCCTCCCCTCGCCACATCACGCCGCACGAAGCGTCAGTCCTCTCCGATAAACTCATCCGCACAAACTACTTCTCCACCCACACCCCCTAAACCATCTTACCCAAACGCCCTCTAATTAGCAAAATGACATTTTCTTACCCCAAAAATTTGCATATTCCGATTTTTTGTTGTACCTTTGCATCGTTTTTCGAGAAGAACCAACAACACCTTTGCATCGTTTTTCAAAAAGACACCCCATCCCCTTTCCCTGCCTTTTGAAAAACAGAACATTTTTAATCCCTCATTCTCACACAAAAGGGAACGAAATACCAACGGGTAGCAACCCGATCAAACACGGATTGTTACCTGATTTTTACATGGTTTCACCGATCTTAGAGTGGGTGATTAGTGGGTGATTAGTGCGCTATTAGTGGGTGGATAGGCTGACATCGAGCATACATCGAGCTCAGATAAAAGAAAGAACTGCCTTTGGCAGACTGCCAAAAAGACATAGAAAAGAAATCACATTATCAACCACAAAAATCATGCCAAAATATAACTCAAAATAGATTTACATTCACTTTCGAAAACGTACACGTAAAATTGAACAGTTTCCACTTGGCGTGCCTGCGAGTGCTTTTACTCGTCAGAGTGTGGACTTGGATGATAAAAGCCGTACAAAAAAAACTTACCAAGAACCCTCAAATCGAAATAAAAAAGCGAAAAAGTACCATACACTCTTGTGTATGTCATTTTTTTTTTGTACCTTTGCAGCCGATTTGTGAATAACGCATACATAAACACTAAAAAACATATTATGAAACACACGTTTTTATGGGCGGCTATGCTGCTGATGATTGCCGGCGCAACCAACGCGCAAAATCAAGCAACGACCGAAGCGAACGAAGGACAATTCGTCCGCTGCATCGCGTTCTACAACTTGGAAAACCTCTTCGACACCATTCACGATGAGGGCAAGAATGACTACGAATACCTGCCAGACGGAGGTATGAAATGGACGAGCTACAAGTACGAGAACAAGGTAAAGAACATGGCGTACGCCGTTTCACAACTCGGTACCGATTATGACCCGCGAGGAGCGGCTTGTATCGGCGTCGCAGAGGTGGAGAACATCGGATGTCTCTATGACCTCTGTGCGGAAGCAAACAGCAAGTACGGACGTCGCCTCAAACCGATCCTCAAAGAGGGTCCCGATCGCCGTGGTGTGGATGTGGGATTCCTATACGACACCCTTCTCTTCAAACCCTCCCGCGTCAACGGATACGAACTCAAAGCGCACTATGCAGACGGAGGAGTGATCAAAACGCGTCTCCAACTCTGCGTCTCGGGTTACCTCTTGGGAGAAGGACGTCCGGAGAAAATACATATCATCGTCAACCACTGGCCCAGCCGTTACGGAGGTGAACTATCTTCCCGACCGGGACGTGACACAGCCGCTATGCTCTGCAAGAGTATCTGCGACTCCATCTACCTCAAAGAACCAAAAGCCAAAATCATCATCATGGGAGACTTGAACGATGATCCCTATAACCACAGCTGCAAAGAGGTCCTCAAAGCGCGTAAATACCGCGAAGAAGTGGATCCGCAGGGATTCTTCAACACCATGTGGCAGATCCTCGACAAAGGTACCGGCTCGCTCGCTTATAACGGCTCGTGGAACCTCTTCGACCAGATCATCATCTCCGAACCTCTCATGAATGAGAAACTCGAACACGGTAAATGGACCTATTGGAAACCGCAGATCTTCAATAAACCCTTCCTCACCGTGCAGGAAGGCAAAGACAAGGGTACTCCGCTTCGTACCACCAAAGGTGGTGTTTGGCAAAACGGTTATGGAGACCACTACCCCACCATGATATACCTCATCCGCAAGAAATAGATGACCAAATGGTAAATGACCTAATAGTAAATGACATGGTTTTACAATTAAAAAGGGCCTCTGAGCCTATTAAAATGCGCAATTATGGGCGCATCGTCCAAGATATGATCGGCTATGCCGCCACTTTAGCGCCCGGACAAGAACGCGATTCACTCGAAGTGTATATCGCACAATGTATGCGCCAGCGTAATCTGGTTTGGAATCGTGACCAGGAAGCAGGTATGGCACGTGTTCGCGAGGACATCATACGCCTGTCTAATGGACAACTGCGCTGCGAATCACCTGTCTTCGAACAGATGATGGCACAACCGAACACACCATTACGCAAGACTAAAGACAAAAGTAGAAAATAAAGGATATGGAAAATCCAAGACAATTCAAAGTATTTGCCGGCTCCAAAGGAGGAGCGTTGGCAAAAGGGATTTGTGACGAACTGGGATGCCAATTAGGGCAATTACACATTGATCGGTTCTCTGATGGAGAGTTCTGTACGTATTTCGAAGAGTCCGTTCGAGGACAATCCGTTTATCTGGTACAACCCACCTGTCCTTCCAGTGACAACCTCATGGAGCTGCTCCTCATGATTGATGCCGCCAAACGGGCAAGCGCGTACAAAGTGATCGCCGTTGTTCCCTATTTCGGATGGGCGCGTCAGGACCGCAAGGATAAACCACGTGTCTCTATCGGTGCCAAACTCGTGGCTAACATGCTGCAAGCCGCAGGAGCGGACCGCGTCATCACAGTTGACCTGCACGCAGAGCAGATCCAGGGATTCTTCGATATCCCCGTCGATCATATCTATGGCTCGAACGTCCTCGCTCCGTACATCGCCGACCTCAATCTCAAGAATCTGATTGTCGCTTCGCCGGATGTCGGCGGTTCTAAAAGAGCTTCCAATTTCGCGAAAAAACTGCACACCATGACCGACCACGAAGTGCCGATGGTCATCTGCTATAAATACCGCCCGGACTTCAATAAAGTATCGGAGATGCGTGTCCTCGGTGACGTGTACGGAAAAGATGTCGTCATCTGTGATGATATTGCCGATACAGCCGGCACGCTCTGCAAAGCTGCCGAAGTGATGAAAGAAGGCGGAGCAAGGAGTATTCGTGCCGTAGTAACACACGGCGTGCTGAGCGGAGAGGCATGCAAACGAATAGAGAACTCCGCCTTGGAAGAACTCATTTGTACCGACTCCCTCCCTATCGATCCCGCACGCTGCTATAAACTGCATATCGTATCGCTCGCTACTTCCATCGCCAACACGATCTTGGCTATACAAAACCACACTTCCGTCAGCGAAGCAAACATGAAATGAGGTATACAGGACTAAACACAATGTACAAAAAACTATTCTTGACAATAGGCATCATATGCCTCTTTACCGCTTGCGGCAAGAAACAGGAGACCATCGCTCGTCCTGCTTTCAACTCCGACTCCGCCTATGCCTATATAGAAGGACAAATGGCGTTCGGACCGCGCGTCCCTAATAGCAAAGCACATAACGACTGTGCCGTCTGGCTCATTCAACAACTGCGCGCTAAAGGTGCTAAAGTGGAACTCCAGAGAGGCGAGATGCCCGATTACAGGGGGAACATGCAGCAGATATATAATATCATTGCGCATTTCTCCACACCTGAGATAGTTTCCCGTCCGCGTATTCTTCTGGGCGCACACTATGACACACGTCCGTGGTGTGATGAAGAAGATGATTATGCCGACCGTTATTACAACGTTCCGGGAGCTAACGATGGTGCCAGCGGTGTGGGAGTACTCCTCGAAGTAGCTCGCCAGTTAGGCGGCCTCATCGCCGATTCAACCCTCCGCACACCCGTGGACATCGTCCTCTTCGATTGCGAGGACATGGGAACGCCACGTTTCTATACCGGTATAGAGAGGGAAGATACTTGGTGTCTCGGTTCCCAACTATGGGCAACCAACTATGCCAAAAATCTGTCAGCGAGCAAAGCGAGCGGTCTGTCAGCTGAAGGCGGTCTGTCTTCTGTCAGCGAAGCGGTCTATTCCTTCGGCATCGTCCTCGACATGGTGGGAGCACCGGACGCTTCCTTCCCTCGCGAACTGTACTCCACCCAGTACGCACGGAACTACCAGCAGAAAATATGGAAAGATGCCGAACAACTGGGTTACGGAGCGCTCTTCAGCCAACAGCAATCCTATCCCATCACCGATGACCATTACTACGTCAACTACATAGCGGGAATCCCCTGCGTGGACATCATACATTATGACATCCGTAACGCTACAGGATTCGCGTCTTGGTGGCATACACGAAACGACGACATGTCCAACATCAGCCTTTCTACCCTCCAGGCAGTGGGAGAAGTGGTCATGAGCCAATTATAACGAATAACAAATAGACAATATTATGATATACAGATTCACCTTTTCGTGCGAAGAAGGAGACCCGGCTTTCCGCCGTGTGTTTGAAGCAGACGCAGATGCTACCTTCCTCCAACTGCACGAAGCTATTTTAAAAAGTGTCGGTTACCCCGACGACCAGATGACCTCTTTCTTCCTCTGCAACGACGAGTGGGAAAAAGGACAGGAAGTGACACTCGTTGAGATGGAGTCCAACTTCGAGTACGATAACATGGTCATGAGCGATACACGCCTCTCCGACCTCATTAGCGAACAAGGGCAACGCCTCATTTATATCTTCGACCCTATGTTCGAGCGCTATTTCTTTGGTAGCCTGAAGGAGATCAAAGCTGGCACAATGAACGGCGTGGAGTGTGTCGAATCAACCGGTAAAGCACCGAAACAGCTCAAATCTGAAGACCCCTTATCGGGCATCGGAGCTAAAGGCAAAGACGATGATTTCATGTTCGATGATGAGTTCAAAGACGAGTATGACATGAACGACATCGACATGGAAGGATTCCAAGACCTCAGTTTCGATGACGGCACCATGTTTTAATGGACGATTTGACGATTGACAAGGTACGATTGATTGTTTAATTGAATAAAATGGACGATTGTCCACGTAAATCGTCAATAAAAACCAAATCGTAAATAAATCGTAAATGGTAAATCGTAAATCGTCAATAAGCAAAACCTTGGTTTTGCTCTTGGGTTCTACTGGCGTCGGTAAAACTGAATTGTCCCTGCAAGTGGCAGAACACTATCATTGCCCCATTCTCAATTGTGACAGCCGGCAAATCTTCCGAGGCATACCTGTCGGTACCGCTGCCCCGACTGCTGAAGAGCAGGCACGCGTCAAACACTACTTCGTTGCTACGCGCGATCTGGAAGAGAACTACAATGCCGGACAATACGAAAGGGACGCTCTGGTGCTCTTGGACGAACTATTCACCACACATCCTGTAGTCCTTATGACCGGAGGTTCTATGTTATACGCCGACGCGGTTTGCAAAGGATTGGATGACCTTCCCTCCGTTCCGGAACAGATTCGCTCGGAAGTGCAGACCCGGTTCCAACTAAACGGACTGACTTGGCTACAGAACGAAGTGCAACGCCTCGATCCCGAATACTGGCAGATAGTGGACCAAGCGAACCCCGCACGGCTGGCACATTGCGTGGAACTTTGCCTTACGACAGGCAAACCCTATTCCTCGCTGCGAACCAACATCTGCAAGGAAAGACCGTTCCGTATTATCAAAATAGCTCTCGAGCGCCCGCGCGACATTTTGTACGCGCGCATAAACGAGCGCGTGAAGCAAATGATAGCGAACGGTCTGGTCGAAGAAGCACGAAGCGTGTACCCAAAGAGGCACCTCAACAGCCTGCAAACAGTCGGTTACAAAGAACTATTCGCTCATTTCGACGGGGAGTACGACTTGGACCGCGCCATCGAACTCATTCAGCAGAACACACGCCATTATGCCAAAAGGCAAATGACTTGGTTCAGAAGAGACAAAGAGATTAATTGGCTAAACGCCGATGACGATTTACAAACGAACATACAAAAAATAGATAAATTACTCAAACAATAAATGCAACCGGATTACATTTTTGAAACCTCATGGGAAGTATGCAACCGCGTAGGCGGCATCTATGCCGTCCTAAGCACACGCGCAGCTTCCATGCAAGCCGAACACCCCGATAAAGTATTCTTCTTCGGTCCTGACTTCGGCAATCATAGTGACATCTATTTCAAAGAAGACAAAAGTTTACTTTCCGAATGGAATCCTTCCTCCTTCTCTTTGGGAGATGGTCGGGGTGAGGCTTCCATCCCCATCCGTATCGGACGATGGGATGTTCCGGGACAACCGATAGCTATCCTCCTGCAATTCGATGCCCTTTGGCCCAAGAAAAACGAGATTTACGCATGGGCATGGGATAAGTTCCAAGTGCAGAGCCATGCCGCTTATGGCGACTACGACGAGTCCTGCCTCTTCGGCTACGCTGCAGGAATGGTTATGGAGAGCCTCTATAATTGGCTCTTGGAGAAAGAGAACATCAGCATCAACCCTGCCGTACAGGTACCCCAGTTCTGCATGCACGCCAATGAATGGCAGACCGCTTTCTCGATATTCTATATCCAGGATCACTGTCCGCAGATTGCTACGCTCTTCACTACCCACGCTACCAGCATTGGACGATCCATCGCCGGAAACGGAAAACCGCTATACGATTATTTCGAGAATTATAACGGAGACCAGATGGCATATGAACTGAACATGGTTTCCAAGCACTCCGTCGAGAAACAAGCTGCCCACCATGCCGATTGTTTCACAACCGTCAGCGACATCACCGCCCGCGAGTGCAAACAACTCCTTGATAAACCCGTGGACATCGTCACACCGAACGGCTTTGAACCCACGTACGTTCCAAAGGGGAAGGATTTTGATACCAAACGTGAGATAGCTCGCGCTGCCCTGCATCGGGTAGCAAGCGAACAATTGGGAGGTGTCGTTCCTAAAAACGCGTTACTCGTTGGTATCTCCGGACGGCAGGAATGGAAAAACAAAGGCATCGATGTCTTCGCTGCCGCACTGGATAAACTCGCACAGAAAATCTATCATAGCGACCAACCGGAAAAAGAAGTGGTTGCCTTTATCATGATTCCGTATCTCGACCGTGCTCCGGTTCGAAAAGGCAAGGTGAGCATAGTCTTTGTGCCCTATTATCTCGACGGACAAGATCCCCTCTTCGGCATGAAATACTACGACCTGCTGTTGGGTCTCGACGTGACCGTTTTCCCCTCTTACTATGAGCCGTGGGGTTATACACCGCTCGAGTCCTGCGCTTTCCATGTTCCTACCATCACCACTTCGCTCGCAGGCTTCGGAGTTTGGGCAGAGCAGCAGAAAGACCAATACGGCGTTGTGGTCGTTGAACGGAATGACTCCAATTTTGATCAGGTAGCGGACCGCATCGCCGATGCCTTGCTGCGGTTTGACCGTCTTTGCGGTGAGGACAAAGCACTCGCTCGCAAAGCCGCAGCTGCTATCGCCAAGAAAGCCGACTGGAAGCATTTCTTCAAATACTACCACAAAGCTTATGAAATAGCTTTAAAGAAAAAGAATATCCGAATAGATGAACTCCAAAACCCCCGTTTATTATGACAAATCTTTCAGCGAACACCGTGAGCGGTCTTTCAGCAAAGCGGTCTTTCAGGCTACTGGTAGCCGGTCTTTCAGCCATGATAATAGCGGTCTCGTTTCCTTTGGAAACGTCCGCTTGTACCAACTTCCTCGTTGGTAAGAATGCCTCATCAGACGGCAGTACGATCATCTCGTACGCTGCAGATTCATATGGTATGTTCGGTTTCCTGCATTTTGTTCCCGCAGCCGATCACCCCGAAGGTGCCATGCGCGATGTCGAGGATTGGGATACCGGAAGACCCTTAGGACAAATCCCCCAGATTGCACACACTTATTCGGTAGTGGGCAACACGAACGAACACCAAGTCACCATCGGGGAGACCACTTGGGGCGGACGCGAAGCCCTCTGGGACACCGTCGGCGTGGACTACGGAAGCCTCATCTATATCGCGCTGGAGCGTTCCAAGACCGCACGCGAAGCGATCGAGTGCATGATCGCACTCGTGAACGAATATGGCTACGCCTCAGAAGGAGAATCCTTCTCCATCGGTGACCCCAACGAGATCTGGATTATGGATCTGATTGGCAAAGGTCCCGGAAAGAAAGGCGCTAACTGGGTAGCCGTCCGTATCCCGGATGACGCTATCAGCGGACATGCCAACCAAGCTCGTATCACTACCCTGCCCCAAGGAAAAGTCAAACTAACCAAAGAGCAGAAACGCCTCCAGAAGAAACTGAACTGCATCTGTCATGGCGATTGGATGTGGGATAAAGACCTCATCGCTTTTGCACGCGAGAAAGAGTTCTTCAAAGGTGAAGACAAAGACTTCTCTTTCCAAGCCGCATATAACCCCTTCGATTTTAGCGGGCTCTATGTCTGCGAAGCACGCGTTTGGTCGTTCTTCAACCATTTCGTATCGGGCATGGATCGCTATTTCGACTACGCTACCGGCAAGACCTTCCGCGACACCAAAGGACAGTACGAAGGCGAACACATGCCGCTTTGGTTCGTTCCGGAGCGCAAAGTGTCCGTACAAGACATCAAAGAATGTATGCGCGATGAGTACAAAGGTACACCGCTTGACATCACCCAAGGCACCGATGCCGGACCTTGGAACAGCAAACTCCGTTACGGCGGCCTCGGTTTCAAACTGTCAAACAGCGAAGCCGGTCATGAAGCGGACACGCTGCAGTACTGGTACGAACGTCCGACGGCTACCCAGCAAACTGCGTGGTCTTTCGTCTCCCAGATGAGAAATGACCAAATGGTAAATGGACAAATGCGAAAATCTTATGGTATCTTCTGGTTCGGAGTAGATGACGCCGCTTGTTCCTGCTATGCACCGATGTACAGTTGTATCAACCATATCCCGGAATGTTTCGCTGAAGGAAACGGAGACAGCTATACCTTCTCCTCCACCAGCGCTTGGTGGACCTTTAACATGGTCGCTAACTGGGCGTACACCAAGTACAGCCGCATGTACCCGCATATACGCGAGACACAACTGAAATGGGATGATAAATTCAATACCCAGATTGCCGGAGTGGACGAACAAGCTGCACAACTCAGCGATGACGAAGCACGCGCATTCCTTACTTCTTATTCCTGCGCGCAAGCGGAGAACCTCGTGGCGGATTGGCAGAAATTATATACGTACTTGATCACGAAGTTTATCGATGGTCAGGAACGCAAAGAAGAAAACGGAGATTTTAAACGAAATAAATATGGTCATTCTGTAGGGCCGAACCGCTTGGCTTTACCGGATAAATTCCTGAGAATGGTAGCACCGGAAATCATGAATGAAGGAGTGAAAGAATAAAGCAGATATGAAAAAATTTAACGAATATAAAGGATTGAATCTACCGGCACTTAGTAAAGAAGTGCTGGAACAATGGGAAGCAGAAAACCTGTTTGAGAAAAGTGTAACTACCCGCGAGGGACACCCGCAGTTCTTGTTCTTCGAAGGTCCTCCTTCGGCGAACGGCAAACCCGGTATTCACCACGTCATGGCGCGTACCATCAAAGATACGTTCTGCCGTTTCAAGACCATGCAGGGTTTCCAAGTACGCCGTAAAGCCGGTTGGGACACCCACGGTCTACCCGTAGAATTAGGCGTTGAGAAAATGTTAGGGATCACCAAGGAGGATATCGGCAAAAAGATTTCCGTCGATGAATACAATGCCGCTTGTCGCCGCGAGGTGATGAAATACACCGCCGAATGGACTTCGCTCACCAAACAGATGGGTTATTGGGTCGATCTTGACAACCCCTATATCACGTACGACAACAAATACATCGAGACCCTTTGGTATCTCCTCAAAGAGCTCTATAAAAAAGGTTACCTCTATAAGGGTTATACCATTCAGCCTTATTCTCCGGCTGCCGGAACGGGTCTTTCGTCCCACGAGCTCAACCAGCCCGGTTGTTATCGTGATGTCAAAGATCTCACCTGCACGGCGAGGTTCAAACTCAAACCCAATGACCAAATGGTAAATGGTCAAATGGTAAATAGATTTATCATCGCTTGGACCACGACACCTTGGACACTTCCTTCCAATACAGCTCTTTGCGTAGGACCGAAGATTGACTACGTAGAAGTGGAAACGCCCGCAGGCGACCATATTATCCTCGCGGAAGCTCGTCTCTCGGCTTATCAGAAAGACCTCTGCGGAACAGACGAAGAAGGCAAACTCCTTGAGCCGAAGATCGTAGCCCGCTACAAAGGCGCTGACCTCGTCGGACTCGAATACGAACCGCTTTTCCCGTGGGTGAACCCGGGTGAAGGAGCATTCCGCGTCATACCCGGAGACTACGTTACTACCGAAGACGGTACCGGTATCGTACATATTGCGCCGACTTTCGGAGCAGACGATAAGAAAGTAGCTGACGCCGCAGGTGTTCCCGGTCTCTACATGCAGACTAAGAACAACGGACCGCGGCCGATGGTCGATTTCACCGGTAAATATTGGCGCGTGGAAGACCTCGACGAAGAGTGGTACAAAGCTAACGTCAACGACGAACTCTACCGACGTTATGCCGGACGATGGGTGAAGAACGCTTATGACCCGCAGTTCACCATCGACGGAAAGTACGATGAAACCGCAGCTTCCAAGGCCGAATCCCTCGACCTCCACCTCTGTCTCGAGATGAAAGCCGATGGTCGTCTTCTCCGCACGGAGAAACATGTTCACTCGTACCCCCATTGTTGGCGAACCGACAAACCCGTCCTCTATTACCCACTCGATTCATGGTTCATCAAATCGACCAAAGCTCGCGATGAGATGATCGCCCTCAACAAGACGATCAACTGGCAGCCCGAATCCACCGGAACAGGTCGTTTCGGTCAGTGGCTCAATAACCTCAACGACTGGAACCTCTCCCGTTCGCGTTATTGGGGAACACCGCTGCCGATCTGGCGTACCGAAGACGGAACAGAGGAAATTTGCATCGGTTCTATCGCGGAATTGTTCGAAGAAATAGACAAATCTGTGAAGGCAGGCTTCATGAAAGCGAACCCGTGGCCGAACCACAAAGTGGGCGATTATTCCAAAGCCAACTACGATCCTTCGGTCATTGATCTTCACCGTCCGTACGTGGATTCGATCATCCTCGTTTCTCCGTCCGGCAAGCCCATGAAACGTGAGCTCGACCTCATCGACGTGTGGTTTGACTCGGGCGCTATGCCGTACGCACAGAACCACTATCCCTTCGAGAATGCCAACGCACCGCGTACTGCCGACTTCATCTCTGAAGGAGTGGACCAAACACGCGGATGGTTCTTCACCCTCCACGCAATCCACACCATGATTGAAGGAACGGTAGCTTACAAAAACGTCATCTCCAATGGTCTTGTCCTTGATAAGAACGGCAATAAGATGTCCAAACGTCTCGGCAACGCCGTCGATCCCTTCGGCGCACTCGATACATACGGACCCGATCCCGTTCGTTGGTATATGCTCACCAACTCCTCGCCGTGGGAGAACCTCAAGTTCGATCCCGAAGGCGTGGATGAGGTCCGCCGTAAATTCTTCGGAACGCTCTATAACACCTATGGCTTCTTTGCCCTTTACGCCAACGTCGATGGGTGGCAATTTGGATTGCATAGTTTGGAAAAGAAAGCGTGCCACACTGAGATCGACAAATGGATCCTTTCCAAACTCAACTCCCTCATTCAAGAGGTTACGGAGGCATATGAGGCCTACGAACCCACCCGAGCCGGACGTGCGATCTCCGATTTCGTGCAGGACGATCTCTCCAACTGGTACGTGCGCCTGAACCGCAAACGTTTCTGGGGAGGCGAGATGAATGCCGACAAACAAGCAGCCTATGAGACTTTATATCTCTGTCTGACAACGGTAGCCCAACTCATGGCGCCGAACGCACCGTTCTATGCCGACCGTCTCTATCGTGACCTCACGGGCGAAACAGTACACCTCAGCACGTGGCCCAAAGCAGACGAAGCGCTCATCAACAAGACCCTTGAGCGTCAGATGTACCTCGCTCAGCAGGCGACTTCTACTATCCTTTCGCTTCGAAAACGCGCCGAGAAGAACGTCCGTCAACCGCTGCAGAAAGCCGTCATCCCGACGCCGGATCAAGAATCGCAACGTGCATTAATGCACGTTTCAGACCTCATCAAATCCGAGGTCAACGTCAAGGAACTGATTGTTGTTCCTGCCGAGCAATCGGAGATCCGTCTCGTCAAGAAGATCAAACCGAACTTCAAAGTGCTCGGTAAAAAAGTCGGCGCGAACATGAAAGCCCTTGCTGCGGCTATCAACGCTATGTCGCAAGACGACATCGCTAAAATGGAAAAAGAAGGTACTTTCAACTTTCAACTTTCAACTTTCAACTGCACGTTAGTGCCCGAGGACGTTGAAATTCTGACGGAAGACATGCCGGGCTGGTTGGTGGCCAACAACGGCATCCTCACCATCGCTTTGGATATCGAGCTGACGGACGAACTGATAGAAGAAGGTATCGCGCGCGAGCTGATCAACCGCATTCAGAACCTGCGTAAATCCTCCGGTCTCGAGATCACCGACCGCATTGAGATCGAACTCGAAGACCGCCCCGAGATCCACAACGCCGTCCTCCATTGCGGCGATTACATCAAATCGCAGGTACTCGCTACCAAGTTAGACCTGAATTGTCAATTATCAACTGTCAATTGTCAATTAATTGAGATGGACGGCTATAACGTATCTATTAACATCAAAAAAGCATAAGAACAATGAAAAAATTCTATTTTTTAGCGCTCATGGCGCTAATTGGAATAGCTTTCAGTAGCTGCGAAAACATGAATAAACAGAAAGAGTTTTTTATAAAAGATTTGCAGGGCAAATGGCGTACTGACGGCAAACAAGAATACTGGCGTTTTTCCACCGACCAAGTTACCCTAAGCGGTTATAACGGTTACTACTGGGCATGGGAATGGGATGAAGGAGAAGATGTGCAGGAAAGTGACCGCACAAGTCATCCATATGGTAATGGTTGGTTCATGTACAAAATTCAAGGCGACCAACTATTGGAAATCCATAAATCAGAAAACGACTGGGATGATGTACCTAAGGTATATACCCTCATAGAGTTGACCTCAACCAGGTTGGTCTATCACCCCAAAGAATACCCGAAGGATAAACGTTATTACACTAAACAACCTAACTGATGAAACGAGCATTGAAAATTTTTGCTTGGACGCTCGGCGGTATCATCGTCACGGTCGTGGCGGTAGTCTGCATCGCTATGTACTTGATTTTCACGCCGGAACGTCTGACCCCTATCGCCCGCCAACTCGCGGACAAGTATGTGGTATGCGACCATGAGATCGGAGAAGTGGACCTCACTTTCTTCTCCACGTTCCCGTATTTCGGGGCGTCCGTCAAAGATGTAGTGATCATCAATCCTGTTACCGGCGCGCAGTCGGACACCGTGGTCGCTGTTCCGGAATTGGTTGTGTCACTCAAAATACTGGACGCTATCAATGGAGATATTTACATCCAGAAATGTCGCCTCAACGATGCTAAAGCGAATATCTACATTGCCTCAGACGGTCTGACCAACTTTGACGTATTCGCGTTACCGCAAAGCGAAGAGACACCCGAAGACACGACTGCAGGGTGGCAACTCAAATCCTTAGCATGGGATGATGCTATCACCATTAAGGCTTCCAACTTATCGTTCGTCGATGAGAAAGACACCATCAGCGCGTCATTGCAGAACGCTTCCATCTCCTTGGAAGCTATCCGCAAAAACGATATGGATGGCGCACGGTTGGACCTGCAGGCTGAACATATCTGTGCGGCTCTCAAAGGCGAAACATATGCTAACGACCTGCGTCTCCGGCTGCACTTACCAGCTCTCATGGCGCAAGGTACCGAACGGGTCATCATCAATGGTACAGAGCTGCAGATCAATGAGTTCGAGCTCTCTTTGGACGGAGAAGTGGGAACTCCCTGTTTCTCCTCCGGGGAGTATAACATGGATCTCACGCTCACTACCGGCAAATGGGATATCGAGTCCCTGTTGGCACTCGTTCCTGCGCAATTCACCCAAGCGCTCGCTGACCTCTCTCTCGCCGGAACGATCCAATTGAAGGCTGATGTCAAAGGACAATATTCCGACACCTTATTGCCGCGCGTTCAAGCGCACGTGCGTCTCAAGGACGGAACAGGCGCCTATAAACCGCTGCCTTACGAACTGAAGGAGGTCATGCTGGATGCAGAGGCAGACATTAACCTCAATAAAGGAGAGAAATCCAATGCTGTTATTCATAAATTGTATGCTGCGACACGCAATTCACAATTCACAATTCACAATTCCCAATTGGACGATGTGTTGGGTGACATGCAGATGAATCTGGCGATGAATATCGACGCTAACTTACCGGACTTTGCGTATTTCTTGCCCAAAGAGATGACCCTGCAAGGACGTACCAAAGGTAAAGCCGATTTGAGAATGCGCCTGAGCGACCTTACAAACATGCGTCTGGAGAAAGGACACATCAACGCCGACCTCACGTTGACGGATATCCATTATGCGATGGACTCGATGGTAGCCAATCTGCCTAAGACCCACGCATTGATACAGATGCCTAATCCCAATCCTTCGCGGCCCAAAGTCAAATGGGCACGCATCGATCTCAATACCGAGAAGGTGGATTTTGCGATGGCTATGCCCCTCAATTGTCAACTGTCAACTATCAATTGTCAATTGGAAACAGGCAATGTCCTCTCCTCCGATCCGGTGCTTTATGCTGCAGTGGGACTGCAAACCGAGAAACCGATAGAGGCTTCGATGGACTCGATGGAGGTGATGATTGCCGCTCCTAAGATGACCGCGTACGCCGAGTATAACACCAAGGACACCACCGTCATGCCGGTGCTCAAAACAACACTCGATTACCAAGCGCTGAAAGGGTACTTCAAGGATATTCACTTTGATCTCAAACCCTCGCAGTTAGAGGCGTCTATCAGCGGTGGGCGCAAAGATAAATCCACTCCTGTACTGCGCGCCAAACTGAATACACAAGCCCTTCAGGCTAATATTGGTAACGAGCTGAGCGCCAAAACAGGTACACTCGCCCTCAAAGCTGCCTCGCGCTATAACCCCAAAGGAGAGAATATTCTCCTGCAATGGAACCCGAGACTGGAGATCAACCTCAAGAACGGCGAACTGAACATGCCGGATCGCTTGCCGGAGACGGTCAAGATTCCGTCCATCGAGTTCGCTTATTCCAACCGCGAGATGTCCATCCAAAACTCCCGCATCGAATTGGGCAAGTCCGACCTCAACCTCAAAGGTAACGTGCGCAATATAGGCAAATGGTTCCGCCATGAGTCGATCCTCGAAGGTGAATTAGACGTCGTCTCCGACCACTGCGATGCCAACCAACTGATGGCATGGTTCTCTGCCGACAAAGGTAGCGAGGAAGAGGCTCCTTCAGCCGAAGGCGGTCTTTCAGCGAACAAAAGTGAGCGGTCTAACAGCGATAGCGGTCCTACAGCCGAAGGTGGTCCTACAGCCGAAGGCGGTCTAAAGGAACCTTTCCTCGTTCCCACAGATGTCAATTTAGCGCTGATGACCCATATGCGCGAAGTGGAAATCTTCAATCAGGTAGCCAAAGACCTCAAGGGAGGTTTGTATATCAAGAACGGAGAAGTCATTCTCGACGAGATGGGTTTTGTCTGCCGTGCGGCTAAGTTACAATTGACCGCCATCTATAAAACCCCGAGACGCAACCATATCTTTGTCGGTTTCGATTATCACATGATCGATGTGGATATAGACGAACTGTTATCTATGATTCCGGATTTGGAACAGATGGTTCCTATGCTGAGTTCTTTCAAAGGCTCTGCACAGTTCCATCTGGCGCTCGAGACTTTCACCAACAGTCAGTATAAACCCAAGATGAGTACGCTCCGAGGAGCTGCTTCACTAACCGGAAAAGACCTCGTTGTGCTGGATGGAAAAACCTTCTCGAAGATCTCCAAACTGCTGCTCTTCAAGAAGAAAACAGAGAACAAGATTGACTCCATCAATGCCGAGATCACGCTTTACAAGGATGAGATTGACGTCTATCCGCTATGCGTACAGATGGATAAATACACCGTCGCTCTCGGCGGACGGCATAAGACCGACATGACCTTCGATTATGATATCAACGTCCTCTCTCCTATTTATCTCGGCGTACACGTCGGAGGTACCTTGGACAACCTCAAGATCAAATTGGCGAAATGTAAGTACGCCAAGGACTTCCGTCCGCACTGGTACCAAAAAGCCGACACCCAGTCCCTCGAGATGCGTAAGATCATCAAAGAGTCCATGGAGAAAAACGTCAGGATACAGTGACAAAGGAACGAAGTACAAAGTACAAGTTAAACAAGCGGGGACTCATCGAGTTGCCCGCTTGTTTGCATATATTGATTCCTTTCAACCACCTTCCATTAGTCAATTAGGCATGTCGATCTTTTAAGAATCGTTTCAGTAAAAACGCAAGGAAATACGGGAAAGTATAAAAGGTGCCATTCCACCCTATGTTTTTATATCCGAACTTGATGCCGTAGTGCACATCGGGGTACGAATCCCATTTGATCAGGTTATTGAGCGAAGCTGTGGCACCATCTTTGGCTTTCACTTCCACCGGTATCAACGAATCGGCGTCTCGCACAAAGAAATCCATCTCCAAAGAAGGATTGTCATGGCGGTAGAAATACAACTGTTCATAGCCGGACTTGCGCAACATCTCTCCCACAACATTCTCATAAATAGCCCCTTTATATGTGCCGAAATTCTTGTTCGCGCGCAAATCCTCCTGCGCTTCCTCGTCCAGCGAAGCAATCAGCAGGCCGGTGTCGTGATAATAGAGTTTATAGTTCTCCGGGATATAATTGCCTTTCAGCGGCAGTTCTACATTATTCAGACAATAACACACATTGACCACTCCTGCCTCCTTGAGCCAATCTACCGCTCCGATATACTCCCTGTTCCGCGCACCTTTGGCCACCTTGGAGATCTGGTATTTCTTGTTTTCCTTGGCGAGGAAGGTGGATATATGGTTATAGACAGCCAAGATTTTGGCCTTGTCCATCTCCTTGGCGTACTTGGTAATATCTTCTTCGTAGTCCTTTAGCAACTGGCGTTGCAGATGAAGTGTGCCCTCGAAATGCCCGTTGTCGATATACATCTTCACCACTTCCGGCATGCCTCCAAGCGTCATGTAATCGCGGAAATGCGCCATCATCGTCTCCATCTCCAACTGAGAGAAGGCTTGCAGCGAAATCATGTGCTGATAGAGTTCTTCCACTTGTTCACGGCTGTAACCTTTTGCCCAGAGAAACTCTTCAAAATCCATGGAGTGCATCTCGTAGTCCTCTTTATATCCCACGGCATTGGACTCAATCTCCTCATAATAAATCCCCATCAGCGAACCCGAGCAAATAACATCGTAGCGTCCATCGAGACAAAAAGACTTGAGCGATGTCGCACAATCAGGACATTTCTGCAACTCGTCAAAAAAGATTAAGGTCTTATGAGGAACAAACTTCCACGAAGGTTCCAAAAGGGAGATGTTTTTGATGATTGTATCCACTTCGTAGCCATCATCGAAAATCGCTCTGAACTTCTTTTGCAGCACAAAGTTAATCTCGATCACCGACTCATAGTTAGCCTTGCCGAACGCCCTGATGGACTCCGTTTTACCGATTTGCCGCGCACCTTTGACGATGAGAGGTTTGCGTTTGGGGTTGTTTTTCCATTCAAATAGATACGTATCTACCTTTCTTTCAAGCAGTTGCATGGCTTTTATCACATTTTATGAGTGAAAATCTGCCTTAAAATCACATTTTCGGCACAAAATTTTGCCTTAAAATCACAAAATCTGGCGCAAAGATACTGCTTTTTTTCGAGATATGCAAATTTTTTTACATAAAAAATGTTCCCTTAACGCAAAAATATTTGCGTAATTCAAAAAAAAATTGTACCTTTGCACGCATATTTATCAACAAACCCAAATAACAAAGATGAAAACAAAGAATTTACTTCTTTTAAGCTTTATCGCTATGAGTTTATTAGCATGTAACCAAACCAACCCTCTGATTGATCAGCCGAAGACTCCATACGGAGTACCGGCATTTGACCAAGTGAAAATAGAGCACTATCTGCCTGCTTTTGAAGAGGCTATCCGCCAAAACAAAGCGGAGATTGAGGCTATCATCAATAACGAAGCGGAACCGACGTTCGAGAACACGATTGTGGCGCTCGACCGCGCAGGCCTTCTGCTGGACCGCGTACAGGGTGTGTTCTTCAATGTGTTGGAGGCAGACGGTAACGATGAGATGAATGAGATCGCAGAGCAGGTAAGTCCTATGCTGAGCGAGCTCAGCGATGGAATCATCCTGAACGACAAGCTCTTCCAGCGCGTTAAATTCGTCTATGACCAGCGTGACCAGTTAGGCCTCAACTCCGAGCAGATGAGACTCGTTACCGAGACGTATAAGACTTTTGCGGACAACGGCGCTAACCTGCCGGAAGACAAGAAAGAGCGTCTCAAAGAGATCAACCAGGAGTTGGGTCTGCTCTCCCTCCAGTTCGGCAACAACGTAGTAGCCGAGACTAACGCCTATCAGTATTTCGTAAAAGACGAAGCGGAACTCAAAGGTCTGCCGGAGAGTGCTAAGGCTGCTGCCGCTGAGGAAGCGACCGCTGCCGGTCATCCGGGCGAATGGCTCTTTACACCCAAGCGTACTTCCTTCACGCCGGTCCTCCAATACTGCGAGAACCGCGAGCTGCGCAAAGAGCTGCTGATGGCTTATACCACGCGTGGCAACCACGATAACGACAATGACAACAAAGCCGTCATCATCCGCGAGATGGAACTGCGTATCGAGAAAGCCAAACTCTTCGGTTATGACAACGCTGCGGACTATATCCTCGCAGATTGTATGGCGAAGAACCACCAGACCGTCGATGCTTTCCTTGCGTCAGTATGGGCTCCATCGTTAGAGGCTGCCAAACGCGAAGCTGCCGAACTCCAGAAACTCCTGGACGAGGATCTGCCCGGCGAAGCTCTTCAGCCTTGGGACTGGTGGTACTACGCAGAGAAACTGCGCAAGGCGAAATATGCCCTCGACGAGGAAGAGATCAAGCCGTATTTCGAGCTTTCCAACGTCCGCAAAGGTGCGTTTGGTGTAGCTACCAAGCTCTACGGTCTGCAGTTTGAGCCGCTCAAGAATATGCCGGTGTATAACAAAGAGGTAGAGGTCTTCAAGGTAACGGACGCAGATGGTTCGCTCGTTGGAATACTCTATACTGATTATTTCCCGCGTGCAGGCAAACGTCCGGGCGCATGGATGAACAATATCCTGCCGCAATATATCGATGCAGAGGGCGTGGATCATCGTCCGGTGATCATCAATGTAGGTAACTTCAACAAACCCACCGCAGGCAATCCGTCACTTCTCTCCATGGATGATGTAGAGACCCTCTTCCATGAGTTCGGTCACGCGCTGCACGGACTCCTCTCCAAGGCGCACTATAAGAGCCTGAGCGGAACCAATACGCCGCGTGACTTTGTGGAACTGCCGTCTCAGTTCATGGAGAACTATGCGTACGAGCCGGAGGTGCTCAAGACCTATGCTTTCCATTACCAGACAGGCGAAGTGATTCCGGACAGTCTGATTGCGAAGATCAATGCTGCCGGTAAGTTCAACCAAGGCTTTATAACGACCGAACTCCTCTCCGCTTCCATCCTCGATATGGATTTCCATGAGTTGACCACCGCAGAGGGACTGGATGTCAACGCTTTTGAGAAAGCGAGCCTTGAGAAGATGGGTATGATTGACGAGATCATCGTCCGTTACCGTCCGACTTTCTACAACCATATTTTTACTACGGGTTACGAAGCCGGTTATTACAGTTATACATGGGCGGCTGTGCTGGATGCGGACGCCTTTGCAGCCTTCAAGGAGACCGGTAACCTCTTCGAGCCGGAGACGGCTAAGCGTTTCCGTCACCTCTTGGAGCAAGGTGGTACACGTGACGCCCAAGAGCTCTATCTCGAGTTCCGCGGCAAAGAGGCAGATCCTAATAACCTCCTTCGCCGGAAAGGATTCATCGAATAATTGACGATTGGACGATTGACGAGGTACGATTGATTGTTCAATTGAAAGAAATTTACGATTGTTCATCGTATAGTAAAGCGTCAATAAAAAAATAATTCGTCAATAATTGACGATTGGACGATTGACGAGGTACGATTGATTGTTCAATTGAAAGAAATTTACGATTGTTCATCGTATGGTAAATCGTCAATAAAAAAATAACTCGTCAATAACTCGTAAATCGTAAAAGTGTTCATTTGTCAATCGTCAATAAACATGAAGCGCAGCACACAAAATATTCTCTATCACACCCTGCCGATAGTCTTTTGGTTATTGGCAGGGGTAGTTTGCGCACTGCCTTGGTTATTGGATAAGCTTTCAATTATCAATTTTCAATTCTCAACTTTCAACTACCTTCCTGCCGTTCTGACGTGGATAGGTGTGATGATTGTTCATCATATCCCGAGACACGGGAATGCTGTGGAACCATGTTTTCGGATGGCATTGCTGCTTAGTATCGCTGCTTATTGGTTGCCGTCGGTGCTTTTCCTTATTCTCCCGATATGGGGTTACCTATTCTATCGGAACTTATTCAACCTGCGTGTCTTTTGCGCAACGCTCATCGGGATAGCTACCATTGCTATCTGGGTATTTGTACTCTATCAATTCTCAATTGTCAATTACCAATTCTCCATTCTTTCCAACCTCTCTGCGTGGCTTCCCACAGGGGCTGTCTTACTGGCATGGCTCGGTTCTACCATTGTTCGCCAAACCCTTCGCGTACGATAAAAAGCAATAAAAGCGGCAATCCACTTTGGAATACCGCTTTTGTCTGTTTACGTTGTATATTAATTAGAATACAATCATGCTTTGAGGTATAATACGTAAGATATATACGATATGATCTTCAATAGTATAAAGGATTGTCAATTTCTTACCAAAAGGAATATTACGAATAATCATTCCATACTGATAACTGAGATTAAAATGTATGGCGGGTAAATCTGCGAATTTCTCCAACCAATCCAAGCGTTGATCAAGATCCTTAAACTTACGTTCTGCTGTTATTGGAGCGCAACAATCCTCTATTAGAAATTGCTCCAAATCATCGAGGTCAAGTTCCGCAGAGACTTTAAACTTAATTTCGAATTTTTTTTCACCAATCATTTCGCATCTCGTATATCAGCCAAACCATAATGTTTGCCCAAACGCTGTGCGAGTTTGGTCATAAACTCTTCTCGAGAATAGCTACGCTGATTTCTCCAGTTTGAATCAATCAACGGACGTTCAGAAGCGTTCGTATTAAAATCGTGAGTTTGTCTTAAAGCTTCCATAATAGATGAATTTGTAATTTTCGCTGCAAAGGTACTACAAATTTTGCATATATGCAAGAAAAAAAGAGAAAATCGCCCGAAAGTGAGCGATTTTCCTTATTTGGGGGCTGTTCTGCTGATAGCTGATGGCGGCATAACAATACATAACAAACGACGTCCCTCGTTTCACAACGAAGGACGTCCAACAAAAAAACTTTTTCTAATTCCTCACGTCATAGCGTGGGGTTCTTTTTATCCGTGCGGATAATTAGTCGATATGTTCATAGTCAACTGTGGGAGTACCACCTGAACCGGTAGCTACACCGATAACGGGATCTTGCATCAAACCCATAGAAGCCCATGTTTCCATCTCCGTGGATGGAGCAATATAATTCTTTTTCATAATCGTGTCCTCCTGTTATTTTACAATTTGACCTTGGAGGTTGTAAACCTCATTACCACGGCGGATGAATACCTGACCGTTCTCAACGAACTTAACAGCCTTTGCATCCTCAGCTTCAGCGTTCTCAACGTCTTGCGTTCCATTGAAGCGCATGGAGATACGAGCGGGAGCATTGCCTGAAATCGGATTCTGGACCTTCAAGAACGCTTTGTTCGGCTTCATGGTGTCTCCCTTATAGAGATACAGCATGTTACCGCTCAAAACATAGATGCTATAACCATCCTGTGCTGCATAATCCCATGCAGAAGCGGGGAGGAGTTCGTTACCGGTGAAATCAGAGGTACCAGTTCCTACATTGAAATGATAGGTAGTGTTGGCGGCACCGTAAACGATAACACCTTGGTTAGCCTTTACATAGTTCACCCCACTCAGAACCAACTCATTACCATTCAGATCGCCCTTGTAGAGTTTTACATCACTCTCAACAGCCTGCAAGTCAGCATTATACGAGAAGGTAGCCAAACCATTGGCATTGGTAGTAACCGAAGTCTCATAAGTCGGAGCCGGAGCAGCCGGGAAGGTGATCTCAAGCTTGTCGTTTGCATACGTCCATGTGAAGGTATAGGTACCTGCTGCATCTGTATGCAAGGTCAGTTGCTCTACCCAACCGGTAGCCGGAACGATATAGGATTTGTGGTCCTTGTCAAAAGCAGAACCATTAGCAGCGATAAGGGCAGGTGAGTAACCTTCTTCCAATTGGAAATGATACCAAGTATCAGCAGCCAAGTTCAACTCTTTAGTAAAGGTTGCGCCATTGTCCGTAAAATTACCCGTCGAGTAATCCCATGTTCCACCAGGATTAGCAAAGTCACCTTTCATAATAACATATGCCGGAGCCGGAGCAGACGGACGACCGAGGGTAAAACGATTCTCGATGGTAGAGTTCGCAGGGAGATTTTCAATTGTGAAGGATGTTCCATCCAACAAGTAGTTCACGCCTGTCTCGCTATCCATCAGATACAGAGGATTAGTACCTTCTACGTTCGAGACGGTAAAGGTATAGTCCGTACCGGCATCTGTTTTCAATGCAAGAGGTACATCATTCAGACTAGCGGCACGAGCGATTTGAAGTAGGGATGATCCGTTAATTACATAAAGCGCAACTTTATAACCGGACAAGTATATCGGGCTTCCTGTCAGATCCCCGTATTCAGTAGATTCCGATAGCATCAGATCGCAATAAAATCCTGTAGTAGAACTTACTGTAATCTTTGCCTTTGCTGTATAGTCAACAGCCATTGCATTGATTGTTGCTGCAATACCCAGCAGCATTAAAAAGATTTTTTTCATTGTATTAATGTCATTTAAAAATTAGTAAACATTAGAATACTCTTCTCGGAGCTTGCCCAGTGCCAGGAGGTGTAAATCCTGGATCTTGTTTCTGAGTACTTGTTCCTGTACCACTGTCCTGGCGACCACTTCCATCGCAGAGAGAGAAAGCACCCATTAAAGTTGCGCATTCTGCAGTAGGTTGCAAATATTGTTTTTTCATAATTATTGTTATTGTTAGCCAGCCCCGGGCAGTTGCCCGGAACTAACTAAACAGATTATTTATTTTACAAGTTTCTCGCCATTTACTACATAAACACCTGCAGGAAGCGTATTCCATACGTTCATTTCGCCAAGATACTGGCCGGTGATGGTGTAAACGCCCTTAGCGCTCTTAACAGCCTCGGTATTCTCGATAGCAGTCGGAAGTTTAGCGCGCTCAACGAGTTTGAAGCGATAGTCTGCTACGGTGTTTGCAGTTGCGCTGAATGTGTAAGTTTCACCTTCCTTAACAGCAACCATAGCACCGGTCTCTACATCAATCAGGTTGAACTCACGTCCCTCAACGTTTGCAAAGCTGATAGTGAACTCACCACCTTTAACAGTAGAGAAGCCGAAATAGGTATCCTCCAAATTGTCATTTGCGATGATTGCATATTTCTCATCTCCCTGAGCATAGATATTCATATCATCATTGATATATTTAGGAGATGCACTGGACTTAGTTGCATTTTCAGTCATCTTCACATCATCCCATACACCTTGCTCATCGGTAACAATAATACGAAGTTTAGCGGAGTTATCATTGCCAACTAATGTACGACGCGGAGCATTGCTTCCGCTGGTTGTAGCCGGATCCCATACCAGATTCTTATAATTAATTGCTACAATATCTCTATCGTCACCAGTATTAGATAACATAAATATGGTCATCGGTGCAATATTCTCACTTCCTACCCATTCTGAGTCAAATGCTACGAAATTGTAGTGACCAAGTAGATTATTAACTCTTTGAGGAATATAAACTGTAGGAATTACATTATTATAACCTTCCAGATTAGCAACCAATGCTGCGACATTAATATCTGCCGTATAGCTATTGGCTACAGAGTTCCAGTCGAGGTTTGCATTCACAGTAGTATTAGCATTACCAACGAGACTACCTTTCATTTTGTAGGTATTATTTGCCGTGTTTTGATAGTTAAACGCCATGAGGTTATACATATCAAACGGCTTGTTCATACTGCTTACATTATCAAAAGGAGTGCCTCCTTGGAGATAACCAAGATCTACCCAATCGTAGGTTTGGTATTTATCGTACGCGAAGATTTGAGAATACACTCCAGATTGATCACAAGTGAAGGACTCTAATGCTCCCCAAGTCGGAATACCAAAACGCTGTGCCTCATAGGAATTGGCATCTTGATAGAAAGAAGTAGTAGCAAACTCGACAGTAGCTTTCGGATGGCTGTTAGTAGCTACGTTGGGGTGATAGAGGAAGGTTGCATGCTTGGTAGCAGTAGTCTTCAGCAGGATATTCTCTACACTGTTCGAATAAACACCTTCTGTACCGTCAACAACCAGCAGACCACCTGCCTCAACAATAATACGAGCATATACGCCCATCACAAGGTGATTTACTACAAGTGCGCCACCATCATGAATAGTCAGCACCTGTAAGTTATTTTCTTCACCTGCTTTCATCTGCAACTCACCAAGTTCGACTCGTTCTCCATCGTTAATTGCACCTACAAGTCCGGTCCAGTTTGCATTGCCTCTTTCTGTAATAGCAGCCACATCTGCCCACGATGCTTTAGCAGTAGGATCTTCACCGGTCGAAATAACGATTGTAGTTTGACCAGTTACAGGGTCCGTAACATTGGTAACGTGTGTTCCGGCAGCAGTAATCTCGCTGACTTCGATATCCTGACCATCTTTTTGAATAGCTCCGGTAATATTGGTACCACCGTATGCAACGGTATTATCTCCTGTTTTTTCAGTTACCATGATAGCACCTGTGGAGCCACCCTCGATAGTACCGCCATTAATCGTGATATTTTTTACGTCCGGTGTGGTCCCTGTACTAGCTACTACCTCTACGATTGCAGCACCACCGTTACCAGCAATTCTGGAGTCACCATTCACCTCTACTTTAGTGTCATTGGCATATCCTTGATCCGTCGTAATAAAGATACCGTTTCCGGCAACATTGCCATTTCTCCAACCATCATTACCATATGAATTATCCCGAGAATAGACATTCGCATCATTCAGTTTGATATCACCACTTCTAATGAACATACCATTCTGACCATATACCTCACCGCTGATATCCCAAACAGCCCAACCAGCTGCATAAATACCACCAGACTCTTGATCATCAGTACCGGAATCCTTACAGTGTACCTTAGCCGTCTTCTCTATTGTAATCCACGGGAAGTAGTGCTCGTAATAATAAGGATGATCATTACCAATCGTGTAACGAGTTCTTGTCTCTTTATGAGATTCTCCAGATTGAATTGCGGGAAAATCGTCCGGTTTCTGATTTATGTTTCCATATACAAAGATACCACGGTTCATACCATAAATCTCACCCTTCACTACAACTCGAACACCAAATGCAGAACCTTGCTCTTTGCTTTTTTCGGAAACATTCAAATTACTACGAGACCACATAAGATCTATAGCATCAGGTATTGTGGCAGCTTTGGTTGAATTATAACACTGATAACCTAATTTATCATCGGCATCTGTTGTGGGGTTTTTAGTGGTACTTTGTTGTCTAACTCCGATAAAGGCGGGAGTATTTTGGTTATTGTAAAATGTATTACCAACATAACCACCAATATTCATAATCGCAAGACCTACGGATTGGAAATTATCCGGAGCTGTTACTTTTACATTCTCATCAATGATAAGGGTTGACCACCAACCATCTTTAGAGTAATCATTAGCAGGGGTCTTTTTATCACCAGGAGCACCACTAACAGCAATCGCAGCACGTCCCCAACCGCTATTGGGACCTTTTACTGTTCCTTGTTTTTTAATTTCTCCTTCACCTGTAATGTGTAGTACGCCTTTTAAAAGAGCAATACAGCATTGATTTAAAGCACCATCGCCTACAATGTCTTTGCCGTTAAGGTTGAGGCAAATGCGTTGCGGCTGACGGCCTACTACTTTTCCACGTGCAGCGAAAGTCTGTGCAGACTCACCTACAGCATTAGGGATAACAATAGAAGCTGTCAGGTTTTGTTCCTCCAACAGAGTAATGGTAGCCGTATCACCCGGTGCTACGGCATCAATGGCATCCTGCAGGGTCGCATAGCCCTTTGATGCCGAAGGATTTGTGTGATTCACCAGTTGGACAGAACTAGACTGTCCCCAGGCGTTTGTGCCGATCAGCAGTCCTACTGCCAATAGCACGAGAGAATAAAGTTTTCTCATTTTGTTTGAAGTTTTTGGTTAATACTGTGAGGGCTTGCACCCTCGTTAATTAAAAATTGGTTGTTTTTGTTTGTTTTCTAAATTTATTTAGTTAATACTATGAGGGTTGCCCCTCGGTTAATTAAAATATTTTGGTTTCAATGTTTATAGTCTACTGGTCTACTGGTCTACTAGTCTGCTAGTCTACTGGTCATATAGTCGAACAGCACGCACAAAAAAGCGGTAATCCGCTTTGATTGGATTACCGCTTTTTAATGTATTATGTGTTATGTGTTATGTGTTACTTGTCGTCGTAATGGCCATAAGCTGTTAAGACCAATACTACAACTTCAGTTTCTCGAATTTCGTAAATGAGTCTGTGCTTTTTCGAAATATGCCGACTCCATTGTCCGGCTCTATCGCCTCGCAATGGTTCCGGATGCCCTGTGCCGGTTTTGGGATGTTCTCTAAGCTCCTCAATTAAACTGTGTGCTTTTAAGAATGCTTTTGGTTCTTCTTTCGCGAGACGAAGTAAATCGTACTCCGCCTGCTCCTTGATGTCGATATTATAGATCATGGCCCATACGTCTTAAAAATGCTGTTAAATCTTCGCCGGGCAACATCCTATGTGCTGGACCTTTTTCTGCTTCGTCCACACGAGCAAAGAACTCTTCTTTGGTCATGCGCGTAGGATCGTCGGTGACTTGTTTTGCTAATTTACGTACATATTTAGCTACTTTCTCCATCATCGACTCATCCTCTGCAATAATTCCCAAGTTACGATAGATGTCTGCATTTAGTTGTAAAGCTGTCATAATAACCTCCTATTTTGCGTTTACGACGCAAAGGTACAGCTTTTTTCTGATATACGCAAGTTTTTGAGCAACATTTTTACTTTTGTCGCTCATTTTTACGGTAATCCAATATGTCAATGTTCTTAGCCACTATTATCGGTGGCACGATTTTTTCGCTTTGCCTCGATTTAGAGCCGTGAGGCACGGCTATTACTTATTGTACCCTTTGTCCTTGTAGATTGTACTTTGTACCATTGTACATTATATAAAGGATACCATTTTTTAAAACCTTTTCTATTTGTACATTGTCACTTTGTACCTCCTCCACGTCTTGCGTTCTGCTGACGGTTTCAAAGAGCGCGGTATAAGTGGCATTACCCGTTACCTCGGTTATCTGCGGAGTCCATCCGATGAAGGTATAGGTGTAGAGTTTATTACTCGGTCTGGCAGGTATTTCACCGGTATATTCCGGCATTTCGCCATAAGGCACTTGGATACTCTGCAATTCACGCCCATTATAGTTCTTAAAGGTCACCCTGTACTCTATCGGTATAGCGGTAAAAGTAGCCACATAATCCGCATCGCTGTTTGCCGGTACTATCTCGGGGCTCCAACCACTGAAAGTATAGTAATACCGCTCGTCAGACGGCATAGACGGAATGCGGTTTGTACTTGGCGTTTCACCATAAGCTACCACCACTCTATCCACCACAATACCACCTTCCTCGTAATAGAAAGTAATCGTAAAGGTTTTGTTCTCCAAGCGCTCAGTAGCAGTATAGGTCGCTGTATACGTGGCAGCCTCTGTAACGGTTACTACTTCTTTGTCCCAACCGGCGAAGGTGTAGGTGTACTCGGCGGTGGTGGGGCGAGATGGCATCTCGCCGGTATAGACAGGTGCCTCGCCGTACGCTACTTCTCCACTCTGGAGCACTGTACCATCCTCATTCTTCCAAGTGATGGTGTAACTATTCTTGGTAGCCGTATAGGTAGCGGTGTACGTGGC